>OBKW01000116.1_pt1 | contig 42441 bp, 19 predicted proteins | sample 1519791 | NCBI WGS metagenome assembly OBKW01 (sample SAMN02044682, study PRJEB22538) | human gut metagenome
ATGGAGCAGACGCTTTCTTTTCCATACATTCCATTGCTGACACTGCATGGAAAAATGGCCAGTCGCAGCTGCAAGCTATCCATACCATCCTGTCGTTATAGGATGGTAGGATGGTGCATGTCTACACTATTGCTGAATAGTTACTGCCATAATTGTAAAGTTTTAAAAATTTGAAAATGTTTTGAGTTGGGAGCATTCTCCCTTGTTTCTCCCTTGCTTCTTCTATTGTTTCCGTATCGTTTCCGTATTGTTTCCGCTTCCGGAAGCGAGAACGATAGGAGAACGATAGGAGGACGATACGAGACCGATACGTAATCGAATTGTTTTGCCGCCGTTCTGCGGACTTGGTGGGACTGCGATTTTGTTTCATTGCTTTGAAAGTTTTTGAAGTTGATACGGCTTCACCTTGTCAGTTGCTGACGGTGATAATGTCTGTTGAAGACGGTGCAAAATTACGATATAGAACAACCGAATGCAAATCCATTCATAAGCGTTTACAATCCATTCATAAACCATTCATAATCCGTTCATAACCGTTCACAAAAACTAACGAATAACGCAGAGCGATACTGCAACGGGGAACAAAAATGTTTCGAACTTTTTTAAATCTAACACACGAAGTATATAGCTTAACTGTATAAATCTCCATAGATGACACTAATTTTCTTTACATGCTCTCTTTTTAGAAAATTCTGAGGAGAAGTGGAAAAGTGAAAACGTCATTTCGTCATTACGTCATTTCGTCATTAGGTGGGAGACTCTTGCATGAACCTGGAGGTATCATGTTGTTTACCTCTCGGCAGGATTGCTCAAGGCGAAATGTTGTGATACGTTTTACTTGTTGTTCGTGTTGTTTTCCCCACTTAGCAGGCTGCATCGAAACAACGCAAACAACCCTATCACTCCATTTTCCGGATGAACCAACAAATTGGCGAGTCATCATGAAGGACTTTGGAACCCTCTCCCCTATCTCGACTCATCCATTGGCGGAAGCGGGCAGCTGGGATTGAGCGACGTCGTAATGACGAAATGACGTTTTCGATTTCTGATCACAGAGACAAGAAGGAAGAAGGGAAGGAAAGCGCACATCCGTGGATGATGCGGCAGAAGTAAAGAAAAGATCCGCCAGCGAGCCTCCAAAAGGGAAGCAGACTGGCGGACCTTGTTATAGGATAGGAACGGCGAGAGGGGTTCGAAAGTCTATCTGAGACTTATCTTACCACTACCTTCTTGCCTCCCACGACATAGACGCCCTTGGGGAAACGGTGGAGGTCGGAACGAACGCCAACACGCTGTCCTTGAAGGTTATAGACCGGTTGGCAATCGGCAGCAACAGGGCTGGACTGAACCGTCGTGATGCCCGTGAAGATGAGTTCGCTACTCGTGGCCAGGGCCGACTCGCCGCCAGCGAAGACCGCCGTGACAGCATACTGATGGCGACCCCACGGCATCTGAGCCTCGCTGAAGGACGTGGCGTCGGCGGGCAGGCTCTCTATCAGCTCATGGTCGCGATAGACATTGAAGCCCTCCAGAAGACCGTAGCCCGCGTTGTAGCTGATATCGTCGAGGAGAAGACCGTCGAAGGGCGCACCCTCGGTGGTGTTGCGGATGGCGAAATACTGCGCGCCCGCGGGCACATCGAAGGCAAACTCACCCCAATGACTGTCCTCCTGCTTGAAACTGTTGACACGCGTGAAATCCTCGGGCTTGAGTCCGGTGGTGGAGTAGAGCACCTCGAAGGTGGCATAGTAGCGGAGGTTGGTGGGGTCTGGCTCTGTATCGTTGGCATAGAACTTAATGGTCTGCGCCTCGCCCGAGAGCATCGGCGAGAAGAGCCAGTCGTCGCTGTCGATGAGCGAATAGTCCTTGGTGCGGCTGTAGCGAGCCATGAGACAGCGATCGCCGCTATGGGGCTTCAGCGAGTAGTTGTAGCCCGTGATGCCATCCTGGATGGAGTCGGGGACGAAGACGATATAGACGTAGGGCTCGCCCTCGTGCTCAAACGGCATACCCATGGCACCCCAAAGCCATCCGGTCTCGCCCTTGTTGGAGGAGTAGGTGGTCCAGGGACCGATCTTGTCGATGGTCCAGGCAGGATAGCTATCGAAGGTCTCCTTGGTCGGGATGCTGGCGGCAGCAGGCGCAACCCAAGAGATCGTGACAGCGTCGCCCTGCTGGCTGCCCGAAACCTGATTGGGAGCGGGGACGGGCGACTCGCCGACCGTCACTTGCTGCAAGGCGGTGTTGTTGGCGCGGTCCTCATCGGCCTCATAGGAGACCGTAGCCGTCAGAGTCAGTTCACTGCCCTCCATGGAGACCGGGAGGACGACACGAGCGGGAATGGTATGGGTGGCAAGCGAGGCAAGCGGTGTGTCGAAAGTCTCGTTGTAGAGCACTTCGTCGGCCACAGCGAGACGGACGGCATAGTGGGAAGCCTCCTTCGTACCGTGGTTTTCGACGGCCAGCGTCACCTCGACGGGAAGACCCTTCTCCACCTGCTGCGGAGCGGTCATGGCGACAGAAAGGTCATTGGCCAGGACTCCACGCACACAGACGTCGTCGAGACGGATGGCGTGGTAGATGGGGGCCGTGGCACGGAAACCAATGATGACATAGGGAGCGGAGGCATACTTGGCCGGGATGGAGAAGGCCGTGCGCTGCCATCCGCTGGCGCTGATGTTCTGGTAATCGACAACACCGATGGTCTCCTCAGCAGAACCCGGCTGGCGCACCGTGACTTCGATGCGGTCGGTACTATTGGCCGTGGCATTGTGGCTGAAGACCACCTCGGCGTCCTGCGTGCCAGCGAGGGCGATCTTGCCGGAATAGAGTTCAGCTGCCACGTCGGGATTGTAGGACGTGAACATCATGCAGTGGGCGTCACCATCGGAAGCCTGTTGGCCGTTGCGCACAAACTGGTTGTTGCCAGCATCGACGGGAATCCACCACAGACTCTTGTCGCTGGCGGGAGCAAAGCCCGCACGATAGGGAATCGTGTAGGGGGCGCCAGCAATGACGGCCGGAGCAAAGGCGCGGTTGCCCTCCCCTGCCCCATTAAGGGCCGAGACAGCAAAATGGCGAAGCGTCTGCGGGCCGCTCTTGTTCAGGCTGACCTCGTAGGAAGCGTCCGTGAGTCCCTCCTCGACCGACTGCCAAGGCTCCAGGATCTCGTCGGCGTCATACTCATAGACATTGTAGGTGAGACCCTCGGAGAGAACGACACCCTCGTGGGCTCCTTTGGCGGAAGGCGCAGTCCAGGCGATGCGGGCACCCTGCTGCGTGTCGGTGGTGGTCAGGTTGCGAGGCTCGGCAGGCTGGTCGAGACCTACCCATACCGAGACCGTGGCCTTGCGGCCCGCACCCTGCTGTGTGTAGCCCGTGACGGTGTAGCAATTCAAGCCCTGCTGCGGCGTGGTATCGTCCCAGGAGAGAGTCTGGCCAGGCGTGGCAGAGGTGAAGGTATGGACGGGCGTACCATCACGCTCTACAACTATCTTGGTGATGGCACCGAGCGATCCGCCCTGAACGGTCTTCGTCGGGACAGTGAAGGAAAGCGTGGACTGGAGGCGAGCCTGAGCGTCGGGGACGACACGAAGACTGCGCACGGAGTCGGGACCCTGCACATGACCCTCGTCGGCAATGGTGATATCATCGATGAGTACCTTGGCCGTGCCCGCGGGACTGAGAGCGTGGATGCCGAGATAGATGGTCTGATCCTTAGCCGAAGTGATCTCCTTGCCATAAGGCTGGAAGACGGCGCCCGAGAGCGTTGTCCGGCCGATGACCTCGTTGGTAAGGGCCGAGACATTGTCCTGGTTGCCCCACTTGGCCTCGATCACCTCATTGTAATAGACGAGGGAGTTGCGGGCCTTGAAGGAGAGCGTATAGACATGGTTGGCCTGGAGGTGGATGGGGGGCGAGACGAGCCAGTCGTCGGCAGCGCGGCCGAGGTTGGCCTCATACTGCGCGCACTGGAGCACCTCATGCCACTTCCAGGTGTAGTTGTCGTTGTTGGCATTGATGACCTTATAGAGATTGAAGGCATCCTGGGTGTCGAAGGTCTCGGTGTAGGTGGGTTCAATGCTGCTGCCGTAGCGCACGGCATTGGTGTTGGCAGGTTGACTGCGCTTCGTGCCGTTGATGGCTGTGATGGCATAGATATAGTTGCCAAGCTGGTCGGGGAGCTGTTCGCTCAGGCTACGGTTCTCCGTAGAGGAGGCCACGGTGACGGTGCCAGGATAGCGCACCACATCGTAGGTGAGCGGGCCCACATAGCCGTCGTTGACACCACGCTGGGGCGCACCCCAGGTGACGGTGGCCTGTCCGCTGGCGGATATGGAGAGGCGCGCCGAAGTGGGAGGCAGGGGCTCGTCGAAGCCAACATACTGCGTCTTGCGCACCACGGGGGCAGCACCGGCCTCGTTGGAGACTTGAAGACGGAAATAGGTCGTGCCCTCGCGGACGCTCACGGGTGCGCTGACCTGCTGGCCGGGTGTGGCCGTGCCGGAGGCGATGGTACGCTGGTTGGCCTTGACGGTGTAGCTGACCGACCCCGAGAGCGAAGCGCCACCATAGGTCTTGGTCGGAACCGTGAAACTGACCGTTCCGGAGGTGGAACCACCGTCGAAGGCGATACGGAAGTCAGCGACGGCTGCAGGAGCGGCAGCTGGAGGCGTGGCATCGGGGATGCCCATGCCGAGGATCTGCTCGTTGTGGGGCATGTCTGCAATGAGGGTGGCAGCACCCGAAGCAAGATCGACGGTGTAGAGAGCTGCATGCTTGTCCTTGTCGATGCAGGCCCAGTAGAAGACGTCGTCGTCCTGGTCGATCTCACCGCTTTGGCCGTAGCTCTGGCGCGAACTCTCGGCCACGCTGACGCCCGTGGCGCCGATCAGGCGCTCCTCGCCAGTCTCGGTGTCGATACGGTAGAGGTTGCCATCGGTGGCCACACCATAGACAACCTCGTAGGAGGTGACGCCGAGGGCGACATACTTGTGCTGCGACTCGGCGATGGTAGTACGCTCCATGGCGTCGTAGTCGATGACGCCAAACTCAAAGCCGCTGAGGGCATTGTTGTAGAACTGGCCATAGACCTTGCCCGTGGCGCGGCTGGAGGCCGTCTCGGTAGCGATGAGCGTGGGGTCGGACACCAGGGTAGGCACAATGGTGGAGTGCCACTTGCCGTCAGTGCTAAACTGATAGTGGGTGACCTTCAGCATATTTTCCTCCTTGACGTAGTGGACCGCGTCGTAGAATCCGTCGTGGAGCGCGCCGCCACCATTGGGCGACATCGTATGGACCGCATCGACGAGCAGGTCGGCGAAGGTGGGGTTGCTGCCTGCCGTGAAGGCCATGAAGCCATAGTCGGCGCTGCTGGTAGGCCAGTCGGTGCAGGAGCCCATATAGCCCCAGAGGGTTCGCTGAGCCGCCGTGCCGGCTGCCTGGAGGGGGAAATGCCACGTGGGGGCATGGGTGTCCTGGGCTAAGGCTGGCGGAGCGACAAGAAACAGCGATAGGGCAGAAAGGAATAATTGTCGGATCGGTTTCATTCGTGTTGTCTTTTGATAGGTGAATATATCGGAAGCCGCAGTAGGCAAAGATACAGGCAGAGGCAGGAGGAAAGCACCACGGCCTTCCATCCGGCCTCTATGAGAGATTTTCTTCGTCCTCCTCGCCAAGAGGGCGCGAGGACGAGGAAATACTTAGCGGACCACCACCTTCTGGACGAAGCTCTGGTTGCCGTCGGTGGCGCGCAGGATGTAAAGGCCAGCCTGGAGATGGTCGGCGGAGACCTGCTTGCCGCTGGCGTCATAGACGCTGACGGTGCCACGGAAGCCGTTGAGGTTCAACTGTCCGTTGCTGACGGTGAAGACGGGCACGAGCTGCTGACGCGTCTCGCGGATGGCGCTAACGGGCGCCTCAGCATCGATCTCACACTTGGCAGCATTGACGATATGGCCCGAGATGCCATCGATGAGGAGGCAGACCAACTCGACATTGTCCTTGTTCTGGACCGTCGTGGGCATTTCAAGATCTCTGAAGCTCTCCACATCCTCTTCTTCCTCCACGCTCTTGGGCACACTGTTGGAGAAGCCGTCGAAAGAGTAGTTCATGCGGGCCACGTGGTTCATCTCCGTGTCCTTGTAGTAGCCCTGCTGGTAGGCGATCATGCCACTCTCGAGGAGCACATAAGAAAGACGGTAGTTGAGGCCGGTCTTGGCGGTGAAGAAGTTGAGGTTGGTGCGGACGGTGAACGTCGTCTTGCTGGCGTCGGTGTAGCCTGCGACGACACCCACGGAAGCCACGGGCTGCTGGGCGGCAATCACCTTATAGACACCCTCGAGGTTGGCCGAAGAGGGGTTGATGGACTGCGAACAGTCGCGCATGGCGTAGGAAGAGGGATAGCCCGTGAAGGTGAGCTTGTCGTAGGAGCTGGTGGCAAACTGGTCGTCCTTGTGGACGGCAATGCCGATGAAGGTGTCGGGATACTTCTCCGTCATGTAGTTGAATCCCTCGATGCCACGGATGCAATAAGGACACCAGGTACCCGTGCCCTCCTCGAAGACAACACGCTGCACAGGGAGAGTATTCATCACACGGATGGTGGAGTTGGCCACGTTATTGCCCTCGTAGGCGTCGGCCTCACCATTGACGCTGACAAGGCGGATCTGTACGCTATGCTTGCCCAGGGAGGCGTAGCCGGGATGGGCGATGCTGAAGTCTTTCTCCATGTCCTGGCCAAGGGTCTGCTTGATTTCCTCGGTCACCTCCTCGCCACCGTCGATGCTATAGGCCACCTGGAAACGGCGTCCGATGGCGGTGCCCATGTTGCGGATGGAGAAGTTGATGTTGAAAGGCTTGCCAGCCTCAGCAAGGATGTCGTTGGAGCAGAAGAGCCAGTAGTCCTTCGGCAGGTCGTCGCCGCTGATTTTGGCCTGGATGGAGAGTGCGAGAGCGTGGTCCTCGACCGCATAGTTCTTCCAACCGTCGCCGAGGTCGGCCCAGCAGCCGTTCTCGTTGTACATCGTGGAGGATCCCAGGGCGTAGTCGTCCGACTCAAACTCATAGCCGATATAGAAGCCCTCGCCGTCGATGGTCCAGGGCTCGGCAAACTTGATCTCGTTGAAACCACTCAGCTGGTTGCGCTGGGTGCGGGTGGTGATATACTCGCCATTGAGGTCCTTGGTGACGAAGACCTTGACGGTCTTGGCCTTGGCGGCCAGTCCGACGCGGACGTAGGAGAGCTGCTTGCCCTCGTACATCTTCGAGATCTCGGCCGGGATATAGATGGCTCCCTTGCCCTTGTTGACAGATCCAAACTGGTCGTTGACAACACTGTTGCAATAGCCCCAGTTGCAGGTGACGGCCTGCAGCTGCTGGGTAATGGCAAAGAGGAGTAATGGAAGAATCAGTAAAATTTTCTTTCTCATCAGTTTATTAATAAATAAATATGAATGGGGAAAAATGGGCCAGGCTGGCCTGGAAGGAATTCCTTGGACGACCGCTGGCCCATTTGCTCCAAATTGGATTATGGTATGAATACTTTCTGCGTGGCGGTGACGGAACCATTGGTCACCTTGACGATATAGACACCCTTGGAGAGCTGCGTGGCAGAGACCTCGCGTCCGCTCATGTCATAGACGCCGACGATGCGGGCACCGTTGGTCGTGGCAAGCGTGGATCCCAGCACCTCCACCCGCGGCTGCAACGGCTCGGTGGCGAGGTCGTCGATGGCGGTGAGGTCGAGCACGGGGGCCTGGTTGGTGTTATAGACAGAACGGTTGCGGACGTTGTTCTCGTCCCAGTTGCTGACGAAGGACACCACGCGCAGGTGCTTGCGATTCCACGACGGGTCGAGGTCGGCGGTATAGCTGCGCTCGAAGTCGTAGTTGGTGATGTCGATGGGGTCGCCCCAGATGCCCTCCTCGCTCAGGACGGCACGGATGACGCCATTCTGGATGAACTGCGGTTCGGGGCAGCCCTTCTGCGTGGTTGTGTGAATGCTGTCCTCCACGAGCCACGTCGTCATGCGGAGACTGTTCTGCAGCGGCATCTCGTTGACGCCAGCATGGCCCTTGATGCGCACCTCGAGTTTGCCCGTGGCGGCTTGGACGGTGGGCTGGATGTCGAGGTCGATGAAGGTGAGCGTCTCGCCGAGCTGGGCGAGGATGGCAGTAGTCTCCTCACGATAGGGTGAGAAGTAGGCCGGACCCGGCTCCTCGAAGCCCGTGATGCGGCGACGGTCGAAGCAGACAGCGGGGACAAACGTGGGATAGCCTCCGTAGAGGGCCTCGTAGTCGGCCTCGTTGCCAAACTTAAACTGATCGACGTTCTTCTGGTAGTCGTCGTGGTGCTTCACCCAGATGACGTCGCCAAGTTCGGCCAGCGCATTGCGGTAGAGTGTGTCGGCGATGTAGGAACCCTCGTAGCCCTCGGAGGTGAACTCCTCGAAGAGCGGGCGATGGGTTTCAGCCTTGGCACCCTCCTTGATACTATAATAGTTGTAGAGTGTGATGACGTTGTCCTTCATGTCAGGATCCAAGTCGCCATTCACCTCGGCTACCGTGAATGTTCCATTGTAGTTGCCCTCGAAGGGGAGGGAGATGTCGCGCAACCTGACCTGCGTAGGCTTGTTGTTGGGGACAGAGAGGCCGTCGGTGAGAAATTCGGCCGTGCGCAGCCCTTTGGCCTCCACGATGATGGAGAGCGACTCGATGGGGTCAGTGCCGTTGTTCTGGATATAGGCTATATAGTCCTTGGGGATGTTCTGAGTGGAGTAGCCGCTAGCGTCGGCGGGCGCAAGACTCATCAGAGAAATATCGTTCTGGGGCTTGGTGTCACCCGTGATGACGGCACGCACGCAGAGGTTGCGGTTGATACCCACGGTGTTGTTGAACCACGTGCCGTTGTCTCCATACCAGTTTTTCTTGCCCACGGCGTAGGTGCTCTGGTCGAAGAGCAGGAAGTCGTAGGGACCCTGGTTGCCCTGGATGTTATAGCCGACGTAGAGGGTCATTCCCTCCTTGATGGTCACGGGCTTGCTGAGTTTCACATGGTTCCAGCCGCTATGGTACTGACCCGAGCTGAGGGTGACGCTGGAGAGGATGGATCCGCCGCCGAGCGATCCCTGCATCTGCTTGAGGTCTGTGCAGACGAAGACCTGGCAGGAGAAGCCGCGCGCGGGGTCGATGGCAAACTCCACGGCCTCGATCTGGTCGCCGACATACTTGTCGAGCAGGTTCGCATCGAGCTCGATGGCTGCTCCCACGGCGTGGGGCAGACCGTCATCCTGCAACATCAATCCCGGGAGACGGGGCTCATCGACGCAGTAGCCGAGGCGCATCGTGTCTGTGGAGGCAGAGGCGCGGAAGGCGGCCTTCGGCGCCACACCCTCTTGGGCTACGGGGAAAACGAAACCTCCGTCCACGGAAGTCTGCGCACAGAGGTCGCAACCCGCGGCGGAGATCAGTGCTACCGCGATCAGGGAAATTGATTTCTTAAAAACGCTCATTACCTTTTACCTTAAAAGTAAATATTTGTATCGCTACAGAAATATAAAAAAGACTGTATTGGTTGTGATAGGAAAAGAAGAGTGGGCAGGAGATCGTAAGCGTCGGCCTCCAACCCACTCTTGTCGTATTCAATCAGATTACTTCACGTTGATCTTCTTGACCATCACCTGGCCGTCGGCTGCCGTGGCGCGAACCACATACATGCCCTTGGCAAGGTTGAGGCGGGCGCTGCTGCCCTTGAAAGAGCTAACGAGCTTGCCACCCACGGTATAGACCTCGGCGTTGACCACCTGGTCGAAGGCGAGCAGGCCGTTGGCATAGGCCACGTCGGCACCGACAAGCTGCACGCGCTCCACGCCAGTGGGATCATAGATACCCAGGAAGAGGATAGGCAGCTCGGGGCGAGACCAATAGCCACCAGAGTTCATGAGCGTACGCTCCACATATCCTGTGCTCCAGTCGTTGTTGTAGATGTGCCAAAGGGCGCACATGTTGTAGCCCGTCGTGCCCGACTTCTCGCAGATCACGGCGAGGTTCTGCTCGTTGTTGTACTCGAACGGCGTGTCGAGAGCGAAGGAGATGAGGTGATCCTTGCCCGGCTCGAAGACCATCTGGCCCTCGACTACCAACTCGCGGTCGCTGGGCAGCACGAGGTCGCCCTCGCCGGCGAAGGACTTCTTGTCCGTGTGAGCAAGGTAGATCTTCACGTCCACGGGGTTGCTGCGGTCGGTGAGGTTGTCAGCACCGTCGTACATCCAGCCGATACGCTTGATGACACCACCCTTGATGGTCTTGATCTCCTCGGGATAATAGACGCTCTGAGAGTACTCGCTCTCGGAGTCGTTCCAGAACAGACCGAAGGAAGAGAGGTCCTCCTTATGGCCAGTGGTGACGATATTGGTCCAGCCCTGTGAGCCAGCCTCGAGCACCTTGAGGGTCTTGACGGCCGTGGTGTCGTTGGCACGCACCTCGTCGCCATTGGCCACTACGACGCCATAGAAGTCCCAGACGCCGTCGTACGGCGGGTTGAAGGAAACCTTCACGTCGGCAGTCTCGCCGGTCTTGAGGAGCTCGGTGCCCGTACCGGAACCAACCTCGACCATCTTGCCCTCATTGTCCATGAGCAGCTTGACGGTGTAGTTCTCCTGGTCCTTGGAACCGAGGTTGCGCACCTTGACCGTGCACTCGTTGGCCTGCTGGGCCACAGCCTCCAGGACGCCGTCGATAGACGTGGCGGCCATATCGCTCTCGGCGACATAATCGACCTTGAGACCGAAGAGTTTGAAGATGTTGTACTTGTCAACCGTCTTCACTCTGAGCGTGTAGTAGTAGGTGCCAGAAGCGGGAGCTACGAAGTAGTCCTCGTACTTCTCGCGGTGGTACTGCTCTGCATACTGCTCACCCTCGCGGGAAGCGATGATAGTAGCGCCATCCTGCGACTCGCTGTTGGTGCCTACGCCCACATAGAGATCGAAGTAAGCATCATCGAAGTAATCGGCCTGGAAGTCGGTCGTGAAGCGGTAGGTCTTGCCCTCCTCCAGGTAGAGAGGCGGAGAGATCAGCGTGCCCTCTACCGTGCCAGTAGAGGTACCGTAGCCGATCATGCACTTGTAGTCGTCGCTCCATCCACCAGCATAGGAGAAGTAGATGCTGTTGTTCATCTTGTTCGTGCTCCAGCGGTCAGCATCCGCCTGCGTGTCGAAGGCGAGAGAGACCGGAGTCTTCAGGGCCGCACCAGCCATGATAGGATTGGAGGTGGCGATGGCACCAGCACCCTTGGCGTTGACGGCCTGGACGGTATAAGAATAGCTCTGCTGCTCGCCGAGCGTGTTGTCGGTATATTTTGTGTCGGTCACGTTCTCGGCCACGACCACGCTGTCCGGCAGACGGGTGATCTTGTAGCTGAGACCCTCAGTTCCGATGTAGCCATTGTTGGCACCCTTCTCAGGAGCGTCCCAAGAGATGTTGACACCCGTGCCGTTCTTCTCCAGCATGATGTTGCCCACGGCGCCCGGAACGTCGATGCCCATGTAGCAACGGATACTGTCGATCACACCATTGCCCTTGTCGTTGGCGGCGAGGACATAGTAGGTGTTGATGCCGTCGGTCGGATTCTCATCCACCCACGACATGGCCGTCTCCTTCTCCGTGGCGGGAACAGTAGCCAGCAACTGTGAGTTGGCGATGAGGTCAGCCGTCTTGGTCAGCTCGGTGGTGGCGTAGCCAGCGTTCTTGCGGTAGATCTTGACCGTCTGGAGGTTGGCGAGATCGTCGCCAGCCCAAGTCTTGGACGGCGTCACCCACTTGATGGTGTCCTTCATCGCACCATTGAGGTCGGCCTGAGCGTCGAGACCCGACACGCGGGCAGGAGCGGCACCATTATCAGCCGTCAGGTACGGGATGTAGAGACCCGTGAAGTGGTTGCCCTGGTTGAACCAAGCAACGCTCTGGCTAATACCCGTGGTGGGATTGACCTTGTAGAGAGACGTTGAACCATAGTCGCTGCAGGGGAGGTAGTAGAGGTCGCCCGTGCTGTTGTCGAAGTACATCGTGGAGAAGTAGATGGAGTTGATGTCCTCACCCCACTCCGACTGCATCTTCACCTCGCTGATGCGGTTGAAGTCGCCGTCCATCTTGACGAGGTTGGTACCCTTGACAATGCCGTCAGAACCACCATACTTCTGTGCGAACCAGGCGTTGCCCTGTGTGTCGAAGCAGAAGTCCCAATAGAGACCGTCCATGTCCTTCACCTTCTTGAAGAGGTCGTTGAGGGTGGTAGCGTTGAGGTTGACCTCGTAGAGAACCGTGTAGCCCAAGTTGGGATCACCGTTCTCGTAGTCAGCACCCAAGGCGTACATCACCTCGTTGACGGGGTCGTAGGCCATGGCATACTTGTAGCGTCCGTTGTACCAAGCTGTCTGCTCCACATCGGGCTCGGCGAGGTCGGCAAACTGGAAGACGTTGGTGGTGTCGCCCGTGAGCATATCGACCTTGGCCAGTGCCATCGGCATGTCGCCATAGGTGTAGTGCATGTTGAAGAAGGCGTAGTAGGTATCATTGGAAGAATCGTAGGCACCCATGTAGATACCGCGCTGCTGATCCTCGTTGTACTTATCGTGGTGGATGTACTCGTAGATCTTCGTGAAGTTGAAGCTGTCGCCAGTCTGCCACTTCACCCATGAGCGGTGCTTACTCTGGTCCAGACGCTGGCCAGCATACATCGTAATGCCCTTTTTCTTGTCGTCGATGGCGGACGGCAAGTGGAACTGCGGGGCCTTCATACCTGCATTGGCCACAGGCGCCAAGGGCTTCGGGAAGGCGTTGACCGTAGTCTTCTGTCCCAAGGCCGGCGCTGCAGTAAGTCCTGCAAGCAAGAGGCTAAGATAAACTTGTTTCATAAACGAATAAATTTGAATGATGAATAAATCTTGTTTCCTAATATTCTTCGTCTTCGCCCATCCTGACGGCTTGCGCCGACTGAGGAGGGGGAGGCTGCTGCCCTGGCGGAAGAAGTGCTCCCGCCACGGCAGGCTGCCTTTATCGAATGACTACTTTCTGTGTCAATACCTGGCCCTGGACCGTGGCCCGGAGGAGGTAGAGTCCGGCAGGGAGGCCCGCCACGCCCAACTGGCGGGTGTTCTGTCCCTTGGCGACGAGGGCGCCCGTCTGACTGTAGAGGGCGACGTGGTCGCAGGTGGCGGGCAGGAGGAGGCGACCGCTTTCCAAGGCCACAGCCATCTGGCCTGCGTGGCCCAGCTGGATCGTTCCCACGCCCGTGGCGCTCTTGTAGGCCACAGCCACATAGGGCAGGGAGGCCTCGGCCCACACATCCTCGCTCCACTCGTCGGCGCCGTCCATGCGGGCTGCGCGCGGCTGCTCCGTGGCGATACTGTAGGACCAGACGGGATGGGTGTTGAGGGCGTCGGGGAGCGTATTGCTGCCGCAGAGCGACTCAAACTTCATGAGCAGGTTGCCGCCCGTGTAGCGGTAGGGCTGGTCGAAGGGAATCTCCAGGAGCGTGTTCTCCTGGTTGCCGACGATGGCTACCTGGCCGTCGAAGACCTGTGTGAACTCCTCGGTGTCAAAGTCGCCACGATACTGGTTGTCGTCTTGGCAGAGCTTCGTGCGGTCGCTGCGCTTCATGGAGATGCGGGCGGGGAAGACAAACTTGCCGTCCATGTGGCCGTCGTAGAAGAAGCGGATGCCCGTGAGGTCGATATCCTTCATGCTCATATCGCTCTCCAGGAAGAGGGCCTGGACCTGAGAGTAGGGAGAGCCGACATAGAACGGCATGTTCCAGCCATAGGTCTCCTCATCCTCCACGTCGAGCGTGAGCCAGCGCTCCGCCGTCTCCGCAGCTACCATCACCTCGGCCGTCTGCGGAGCCACGTTGTCGGCAGGATAGGTGTCGCCGTCGAGCACCACGCGGCCTATGATATGGATCTTGCCCTCATGGGTCGGTGTCCAGCCCACGGCCACGCTGACCGTGGTGTCCTTCTCCATGCGGAGGCCCTTCTGCGTGCCGAGCACCTCGCCCGTATTGGCATCGACGATCTCCACCTGGTAGTTGTCCACGGCGGCTGATCCCTCGTTGCCCACGATGACGGAGCTATACTGCTTCACGTTGCAGTTGGCCGTGGCCGAGGCCTTGAGTTCGCGGGCGCTCAGGTCGGTGGCCGAATACTCGCGCAGGGAGACGTCATTGATATAAATCTGCGATTTCATCGCTTCCGAGATGGCATGGAAGGCGATGAAGCCCTCGCCCGACTTGTCCACCTTGAAGTTCTTCTTGCCCGAGAGGGTGAAGCCCGAAGAGGTGTGGAACTCCTCCGGATCGTCGATGATGGTGGTCAGCGCGTCGGCAGAAGCCTGGTGGCCGAAGGCTACCTGCATCTTCTCCATCAGCGCATCCATCGACTGCGTGACCCAGTTGGCCGTGGCGTAGGTGTAGCGGATCTGATAAGTCTTCGAAGCATCGAAGGTGAGGGGCGGCGAGACCAACCAGTCGTCAGCCTTGAGGTCGGTGGAACGATCGTACATGGCGCAGGAGCGGGTGTAGCTGGCCTGAGCCTGCTCCGTGGGACGGAAGGTCCAGGTCTGGGCGTCGCCATTGGCATTGATGACGGTCCAGCGGTCGAAGTCTATCTGGCTGTCGAGGGCCGAGGCGAAGGGAATGGCCTCCTGGCCTCCGAAGGCAATGGTCTGGGAGGTGGCCGAGAGGCCCACGCCCTTGTTGTTCTTGGCCGTGACCACGTAGCTGTAGCCAGCATGGGCGGGCACCTTGTCCTCCACCTTGCGGTCGGTCGTGCCCGTGGCTACGACCACGTTGTCGGGCAGACGGGTGACGTCGTAGCTGAGCGTGGCGGCATTGTAGTAGCCCGCATGGGCGCCCGTCTCGGGAGCGTCCCAGGTGATGGTGGCCAACGGGCCGCTGGTGGTGACACGGATATTGAGAGGTGCGCCCGGCGTGTCCTCGCCCACATAGACGCGTGCTTCCTTATATACGCCCTCGCCAGCCTGGTTGTAGGCGGCGATGCGATAGACGTGCTCACCCTCGGCTACCTGCCTATCGGTCCACTGCTTGATGTCGTCGGTGGCCGAATAGGTATGGGTCCCGACGAGCTGGCCGTCGCGGTAGATATGGGCGCCATCAATGCTCTGAAGGTCGCCCAGGCGGTAGTTCCTCATAGGATAGTCCCACTCCATCTGCACCTGGAGCGCGCCCTTGGGGTCGGCCTTGACCTTGAAGCCGTGGACATAGGAGGGAGCCTCATCGGCCACATACTGGTAGGGAATGGCAACGGCAAGGAGCTGCGGATCGTTCTGGATTGGTGTGGCGCTCAGTTTGAGACCCGTGGCGGGATCGATCTCGACGAGGCTCGCCCCACCGTCGCTGGTCTGGGCGACCCACCAGAGGCGATGGGTGGTCTTGTCAAACTCCATCGACTGGGTGTAGTCGCCGATGCGGACGCCCGTGCCCGTACTGGGACTGACGGTCTCCACCGTGCAGGTGCGGGAGGCAGGATCGATCGTGCTCTGGTCGATGCGCACGAGCTGCGTCTTCTTCATCAGTTTGTCGGGAGTGATACCATATATATAGCCGTTGTCGGCCGACATCGTGTAGAGCGGCATGTCGATCGTCGCCACCTTGGTCAGGGCATAGGTCACGGTGCTGATCTCGTAGATATCGGTCTTCCAATAGGTCGGGACGGCCGTCTCGCGCTGGTCGTTGGCGTTGTAGTGCATACCAAAGAGGCGCTTCGTCTTGGGATCGTAGGTCATCTCGTTGAGGATGAGATACTCGTCGGTGGAGGGTATCTCGCGCTTCGTGGTGAGCTCGCCCGTGAGCGGGTTGATGGCGCTGATGGCACGCGGCATGATGGCGTTTTGGTAGATCGTAGCCTCATAGACGATGTACTCGTCGCCGACGAAGGTGCCGGCCTGGAGCGAGGGCGTCTGGCCTACGACGTTGCCGTAGTCTTTCGTCAGGGAGTAGGCGCCAGGATTCTGACTTTGGAGGTTGACGAAACCGAAGGTACGGTATTTCGTATCGTAGGCAAGATAGCCAAAGAGGTTGGCCTCGCCGTCGGGCACGTCATAGATCAGCGACCGGGTGGGGAGGTTGTCGGCGGATGCCGAACCGCTTACCAGCAACGCAGCCATCGTGAGAACTGACAGGCGTAATGATTTCTTCATGTCTTTAAATATCGGTTTTATTTTTATTGCTGCAAATTTAAAAACAAATCCGTACTTATCGCCGAATTTAGCAAAAGGTTCTCTTACTGTATTGCGCAAAATTGTAAACACTCGCGCTTTTTTCGGGGGAAAACACGACAATAGCGTTATCTTACTCCCCCTTTTTCGGTTTTCTAATAACAGAGGCAACCTTACAACAACTGCATAAACATAAGAAAGATATAAAACCCGGGCTTCCACAGGCCAGAAAGGATCACTTCCCTACCCGATGGCGCTTTCCTCAAAAATCATCGGTTTCATGGGGAAAGGAAGAAAAAGAAAAATGGAAAATGGAATGGAAAAGGAAAAGAAAAATGGAAAGGGCAAGCGACGAGAGCTATGTCGCTTGCCCTTCTCGATGAAGAAAATGAACGCCCTCGCGGCGTATTTACCAAACAAATATAGTGATGTTAAACAGACGAAGTGTATTATGCGTTGAATTTGCTAAACTTGAATGTGGTCTCGTTGATCTTCACATGATAGACACCACCCGAGAAGGCCGTGAGGTCGATGGGCTGTCCCTTCCAGTCGGCGTCGCTCTTGACCTTGCGGCCCGAGGCGCTGAAGATGCCCATGCAGTACTTGCGCGAGGGGTCGTAACCCTTGACGTGGATGATGTTCTCACCCGGGCGGGCGTTGAGCGTGAGGCGACCACCATCGGCCTTCAGTCCATAGACGCCCGTGGCAAGACTGAAGATGACCTCGTCGATGTCGGAGAGACGATAGCTGTCGGTGCCGTCCTGCTTGTTCACCTGCATGGTGTTGCCAGAGAACGTGATGGCCTTGACCTCGCCCGGCGCATACGCATGGGAGTCATGCTGGTTGGTCGTGACGGTGATGTAATCTCTTGCGGTAGCACCCGTCGTGATGGCGAGGACGGCTATCAGAAACAGCTTTTTTCTTCTCATACTATTGGTCATTAATAAGGTTTTGCCCCCGGCGGGAGCTCGATTGACATGGCGAAATTACGACGAGAAAACGAACCGTGCAAATTTTTGGGCAGTTTTCTCACTTTGCCATGTGGCACATTCGTTTCGCTTTCAAAAAGCTATCTATCAAGCCATTACAAAGACCATCGCGACAGAAAAACGAGGGCAAAAAGAGGCGAAATGCCACGAGAAAAGTCTGAAATCCAACTTTTGCAACAAGAAGAAGGAGGAAAGCAATTCAGCTTTTTGCGGTTCGCAAACTTGGTCGGTGCGGAATAATTTCGTAACTTTGCAGTTGGATGCGGCCAAAGGCTCGAGACGAAGCAAGCCCCCGCCCACGACTTAGAAACAATTGACATGAAACCAAGACTTCTACCTTTCTTATATAGCCTCCTGCTGCTGGCGGGCCTCCTGACGGCCTGCAACCCGAGCGGCAAGGACAACCAGCAGCTGGCCTCCGTGGAGCAGTTGCTCGACAGCGGGCGCGTCGATACGGCCTGCGCGGTGCTCGACGGCATCCGCCTGAACCGCCTCACCACCCCTGCCGACTCGGCCTACTACTACCTGCTCAAGACGCAGGCCGACTACCGCACCAACCATCCGCTCGTCTCGCTCGACGACATCGAGTATAGCATCCGCTACTACGAGGGCAAGGGGAGCGAGAAACTGCGGCTCAGCGCGTCGCTCTTCTACAAGAGCGCGATCCTCTACACCCATGGCAGCTTCAAGGAGGGCGTGCTCTGTCTGGAGCGGGCCCGCACCATCGCCGACCAGACGCAGGACGCCGTCCTCCGCCACAAGGTCTATGAGCAACTGACGCTCGTCAACGAGGAGGCAGGCGACTTCCGGACCGCGCTCCGCTTCAGCCAGAAGTCGATCGCGGAGTCGAAGCAGGCGAAGCGGCTCGACTGGCTCGCCCATACCTATAATAATATGGCTTTCATCTACAGCCAGCTCGGACTGCAGGACAGCACGGCCTGGTGTCTGCGGCAGAGCATGGAACTGCTGCCGAACATCGCGGAGAAGAACCGCCCGTTTATCATGAACAACCTCGGATCCTTCCTCATGGAGACCGACACGGCCATGGCGCGCAAATACCTGGAGGAGTCGCTCGAGATCACGCCCACCAGTCCGGCCTACGCCTGTCTCGGCACGCTCGCTGCCATGCGCGGCGACACGGTGCGGGCCACGAAGATGTGGCACGAGGCCCTTATCATAGCGCCCGACACGCCCTCGGAGGAACTGGTGCTCAAGGCCATCATGGAGTTTCGGTCGGAGCAGGGAGAATGGCGCGAGGCGACCATGACGGCCAAACGCCTGCTGCAGCTCTCCGACAGCGTGAGCCGCGCACGGCCGGAGAACAACGTCAGGGCCGTGCAGTCGGAGTTTGAGCAGATGAGGATCAGCCACAACTACGAGCGCATGGTGACAATAGCCATCATCGTGATCGTCGTCCTGGTGCTGCTCACCATCATCGCCACGCTCTACTCCTGGTACAGAAACTACAAGGGACGGGCGGCGCGCGCCGTCGATCAGCTCCTCATCAAGAGCTACGAGACGCAGCTCAACGAACTGAAGCGCATGGCGGGCGACAAGACCAAGGAGATAGAACAGCTCACCCGCAAGCGCGACCTGCTGATGGAGAAGCACCGCGACACGCTGAAGCTCGGACTGCAACGCTACAACGAGGCCATGGCGGGACAGACCACCGTGCTCTGGAAGAAGCACGACTTCGAGAGTTTCGCATCCTACTATAGCCTCGTGGATGTGGAGTTTGTGGCCTCGCTCGACGCCGACTACGACGGCCTCTCGCCGAAGCAGAAGTTCTTCCTCATCATGGAGCACATGGACAAGAGTGAGAGCGAGATACAAAACGCGCTGGGCGTGGCCGAGGTGACGATGCGATCCATCCGGTCGCGCATCGGCAAGAAGCACAAGGCGTGACAGTTTCCGCGGTTTCATCGAAAGATTCCTGTAGCCTCATCGGCAGAATTCGCGGTTTCATCGACAGATTTATCATCATCAACCATCATAACACAAGACATGAAAGCGACCAGATTCCTCCTCGGCGCCCTGCTGCTCCTGCTCTGCGGCACGGTGCTCCAGGCTCAACCCAGCCTCGTGCCCAAACCCGCACAGGCGACCTGGGGAAAGGGTAAGTTTACCATCCAGCCTCAGACCACCATCGCATACGGCGACAAGGCGCTCCAGCCAGCCGCCGACTACCTCGCCTCCAGCCTCCAGCGCCTCACGGGAGTGCGCCCCAAGACCCAGCGTGGCAGCAAGGGCGACATCCTGCTGCAGATCGACCGCAAGGGCGTGAAGGGCGAAGGGGCCTACCGCCTCAACGTAGAGAAAGCGCGCATCACGGTCAAGGGCCACGACTACGGCGCCATCACGTCGGCCATCGCCACCCTCCGACAGATCACGGAGGGAAAGCAGGTGGCCACCTGCCAGATCAGCGACGCCCCGCGCTTCGGCTGGCGCGGTTTCCATCTCGACTGCTCGCGCCACTTCTTCTCCGTCAAGGAGGTGGAGGAGGCCATCGACCTCATGGCGCTCTACAAGCTCAACCGCTTCCACTGGCACCTGACGGACGACCAGGGCTGGCGTATCGAGATCAAGAAATATCCGCTCTTGACGGAGCGCGGAGCCTGGCGCAAGCCCAACGGCCAGGACGCCTCCTGCCTCTACCAGGCGAAGAAGGAGGACAACCCCGACCTGCTGCTGCCGGCCGACCGCTGGCGCACCACGGCCGAGGGCGACTCGCTCTATGGCGGCTTCTACACCCAGGATCAGATCCGCCGCGTGGTGAGCTATGCTGCCGCCCGTGGCATCAGTATCGTGCCCGAGATCGACATGCCGGGCCACTGCCTGAGCGCCATCGCCAACTACGAGGGTCTCAGCTGCTTCGACCAGGTGGGCTGGGGCAAGGTCTTCACCTCGCCGCTCTGCCCGGGCAAGGACGCGGCCCTGGAGTTCTGCCGCAACGTCTGGAGCGAGGTGATCGCCCTCTTCCCATATAAGTATGTCCACATCGGCGGCGACGAGGTGGAGAAGGACAACTGGCGCAAGTGTGCCGACTGCCAGCGCCGCATCGCCCAGCAGGGACTCAAGGGCGTGGAGGAACTGCAGTCGTGGTTCATCCACGAGATGGAGCGGTTTTTCAATGCCAAGGGCCGCCGCATGATCGGATGGGACGAGATCATCGAGGGCGGACTCTCCAAGACTTCCACCGTGATGTGGTGGAGAAACTGGGCGCCACAGTCGGTGCCGGAGGCCACGGCTCATGGCAACGACGTCATCTACACGCCAGCCACACCGTTCTATTTCTCACAAAACGAGGAGAAGAGTTCCATGCGCCAGGTCTATGACTACGACCTCGCCCCGGCCAGTCTCTCGGCAGCACAACGGGCGCATATCATCGGTGTGCAGGCCAACCTCTGGGCCGAAGGCATCCCGTCACGATCCCGAATGCTCTACATGTACTTCCCGCGCATCCTGGCGCTCGCCGAACTGGCCTGGACGCAGCCCGCGCAGAAGGACTACGACGACTTCTACGGTCGCCTGCGCCAGCAGCTCGCGATGCTCAACCGTCTGGGTGTGCCCTACCGCATCCCCTCGCTCGACGGTTTCCACAACGTCAATGCCTTCACGGACAAGGGCACGCTGACCGTGGAATGCCAGGACCCGCAGGCCGTCATCCGCTACACCACCGACGGCACCTTCCCCAACGCGGAGTCGCCGCGCTACGTCGGCCCGATCACGGTCGATCAGACCACGCCCTTCACGCTCCGCACCTTCACGCCCGAGGGCCGCGCCGACGAGATGGTGCAGGCCGACTTCGTGAAGCAGGGGCTCCTGCCGGCGCTCCAGAGTGTGCCCACCCTGAATCCAGGGGTGAAGACCGACTGGTACGACTTCCCGGGCGTCACCTGCCGCCTCATCACCACCTCTCCCTTCAACGGATCCTACACCACGCCCGACGTGGTCATCCCGGAGGCCTGCAAGGGCAATATCGGCCTCATCACCAAGGGCTACATCCTCATACCCGAGGACGGGGTCTATACCTTCGCCCTGCTCAGCGACGATGGCAGCTGGCTCAAGATAGACGGCAATATGGTGGTCGATAACGACCGCGAGCAGTCGCCCCACGAAATGGTCTGCCAGCAGGCGCTCGCCAAGGGCTACCACTACCTGGAGGTGCGCTACTTCGACCACAACGGCGGCGTACTCCGCCTCAACGTCCTCGACCCGCAGGGCAAGCGCCTCGACCCGCAGACGATCTTCTTCCACGCTGCGGAGAACTAATATCCTCATAGGGTCGCGCGCCACAGATAAAGAGATTCCTGCGCAGGCGCCTCGGAAAGAGGTGGCCTGCGCAGGTTTTTTTCGTTGTTTCGTTGTTACATTCTCAAATTTCGCATGTAAGCTCCACACGCCCTGAAAGGGCAGAAGCCCCTAGCCCAGGGCATCGCCCTGGGTTATTACGGACGCAAACTTGTCGCCCTGTAAGGGCAAAAGCTTTAAAACTCCAGGCAAAACATAAGGCTTTTGCCCTTACAGGGCGTCTTGCTGATTGCCATCATACCCAGGGCGATGCCCTGGGCTAGGAGCTTTTGGGCTTTCAGCCCGTTTCAACCGTACAGGTCGGCTTTTTTCGTTGTTACATTGTTACATTGTTACATTGTTACGTTTTTGATTTCTGATAACGCTTTAACGTTATAACGTTTAACGTTTTTGTTTTCGAAGGAAGCAAGCGAAGAAGCAAGGCTAGACGAGAAAGGATGGAAAGACAAGAAGAGAAAGGACGAAGCGGCAAGAAGAGAAAGGACGGGGAAAAAAGAGGGGAAGGACAAAGCTGTAAGAAGGGAAAGGACAAAGCAGAAAGACCCATTAATACAAATTACAAACAACCTCTTCTTAAGACATTACGATAAATATAATATTTATATATTATAATATTATATATACTATATAGTATTATTCGTATTATACATAATTTATCCTGTACTAAGGAAACTGTTTTTCTCATGCCTCAAACTAAATGTCATTTTCGAAAACGTTAAACGTTAAACGTTATCATGTAAGAACGGACCTCCACAACAGGGGTGTCTCCGCAAACCTTGGCTGACTGAAAATCAAAAACGTAACAATGTAACAATGTAACAACGCAACTTTGAGCTGAGGCAAGCGTAAGTTACGACCAAACGCAGTCGTAAGTTATCTACAGAGACGGACGTAAGCAACCCTCGGCAAGGTTCCTGGCCAAGACCACAAAAAACGGAAGCAAAAAGAAGAAAAAAAGAAGGATTGTTTAGGCAAACGCCACCAGTCCAATGCATTAGACCCGACGACTCAAAAAATGATTTCGCTACAAGGCGCTCGTTCGCCTCCAAAAGGTGGGTGAATGATCCCGTCATGGCAAGCAAAAAGCCTCCAAAAGGGGATGAAAACCAAGAAAAAACGCTTCGTTAAGATTATTTAACGGAAGCCCCCCCCATTTTTGCAATGTTTAGTAAATTTGCACCCGAGAAGCAACCATTCTCCTCGCTTTGCGCACCTTTTGCCACACCTGAAGGCGACCACAAGGGACACGCATCTGAGCAAGAAGACACTAAGAAAAAAAATAGTGATCAATAAACATAGTAAATAACACCAAAGAGAGAACATTAAAACGATGAGAACAACTACATCACAACAAGGCAAGCGCTGCACTTGGTGGCGCTGCCTGAGTAGTAGTTTCGCCACGGCGCTCCTTGCAGCAGCTCCCCTAGTAGCATCTGCTCAAACGGGCAAAGCGACGCGAAACGACGGAATGGTCGGAGCAGCCACCCTCAAGGGTCAGACTGCAGAACAGATTCTTGCGGCCAAAGTTGCTGACAAAGAGGTCGGATCGCTGAACGATCCGAGCAAGGTCTTTTTCTTCTACAACGTAAAAACGGGCAAGTTCCTCAGCATGGGAGGCTATTGGGGTGTGCACGCTTCGCTAAAGGACACCCCCGTCGCCTTTTGGGCTCAGAATGGAAGCAGCACTGCCATCAACTTTGCCCAAGACCTAAAAACCAAGCAGGGTTCTTGGATGAAATGGGTCGAGAATAGTAATAGCACCGACGAGGGCGTATTTCTTGACCGAGGAAGTAGCTTGGGCCAGTATTATACCGGATACAACGGTTGGTTCCTCGAAAAGGATCCAACCGACGCAAAGCATAACACTTATAGGCTCTACACCTATACAGGCAAAACTACGCTTTGGCCTAGCAAACAAGTCTATCTTTCGGCGCTTGGAGACGCTGCATCAGAGAAGAACTGTGATGCGGACACGAAAGACAACCTTATCAACAGCGGACTGTGGGACGAGCACTCCCAATGGCGTATCATTTCCTTGAAGGAGATTCAGGATTTGATGGATGTAGCGTCCGAGAATCTGATCGACCCGCTTGACCTTACCTTCAAGTTGGCTTGCCCCGGATTCGATCGTGGCCGTATGGACATCGATGCTTGGAAAGCGGTCGCCACAGGTGGCTACGCAAGAATCGGACTGGAGCAATGCTTCCACAAGTTCGTACCCAATGGTAAAACAGAGTCCTTGACACGCGGTAGCGACAAGAACTACGACAATACGTTCGACAAAAACTACGAGTTCCCGTACAAGGGAGACCAGCTCCAAACCTTCGTTGACCGTGAGGACTACAAGCGCCACATGGCCAAATATTTCTGTATGGACGTACGCGGTATGCACGGCTACATCTACCAAAAGCAGAATGTAACGAAGCCTGGCACCTACGTCATCGAGTGCAAGGGCTACTCCAACACCCCGAAAGCCCTTCTCTTTGCTGGTATTGGACAAAATGATGGCTCCGGCTTGGTCGAGGGCACCAAGCGCACGACCACACTGAACCAGGTCAGCAACATGCCGGCGGACGAGCAGGCACGCCTCCACGTGAGCGAGCTGAACATGGACTATGCGGGCAAGGAGTTCTACGAGTCAAGCAAATATACCAATAGCGTGATCGTACAGGTGACGCAGGCCATGATCGACCAAGCTGGTGCAGAGGGTGTCAGCATCGCCTTCGGTCTCAACATTGGCGATGGCAGCCAAACTCCCAGCCTCAACGACTGGACTGTATTTGACGACTTCCGTCTGATCTACGTAAGCAACACGAAGAATGAGGACCTTGTTCTCGACGAACTTCGTGGCGACTTGGAGTATCTGAAGAATGGCATTACCTACAAGAACCGTGTGCTCCGCCTTGCCAAGACGTTCAAGCAGAACAGTTGGAACTCCTTCGTGCTGCCCGTAGATCTTACGGTCAAGCAGCTTCGCGATGCCTTTGGTGGCACCGTGCGCCTTGCCAAGCTCAATGCCCTCACGGCCACCGAGCTGCAGTTCGAGACCGTAACCCTCGACGGAAAAGCCGACAAGGATATCGCTCTCGAGGCTTACCAGCCGTACATCATCTTCCCGGCCAAGACGATGGAGGACAACAATAATAGTCCCTACACCGCCACCATCGCTAAGAATGGAAGCACGGAGAATCCCTATAAAGTAACGATCCAGGCTCAGCGCTTCGAGATCCCCAACGTCACGTTCAAGACGAACACGAACAATGAGAACGACCTCAGCAACATGGACAACTACTGGACAACAAAGCTGACCCAGGACGCAGGAACCATCACGGCCTACGGCACCTTCGTCCGCACCTTCGACCCGGAGGCCACACAGGACAAGACCACGGGTAAATGGACCTTCTCCAGCAGCAGGGGCACAATCCGCGACGGCTACGACAACCTGGTTGGAAGCTACTTCTTCGACTATGGCAATGTATATTATACCGAGAACCCGGAAAAGGTGCGCGGCCTGCGCGGCTTCTCCTGCTGGTTCAAGCCCAACACGAACAACGGCACGAAGCCCGCAGTCTATCTCGACGGCGTGAAGCAGGAGGCAGAGTTGACGGCCATTGGCGGGCTGATCGTAGGCCCCGAGGCTGCCAACCGCTACGGCAAGAACAATGGTGTGTATAACCTCCAGGGACAGCGTGTCGGCAATACGACCGAGGGTCTGCCCAGCGGCATCTACATCGTCAACGGACGCAAGCATGTGGTAAGATAATCCTATCAGACAAATTTCAAAAAAAGGACTTAAGAAAAATGAAACGTAAATATATCAAGCCCACAACCACCGTGGTGAGGATGGAGGCGCAGAACAACTACTGCCAAGCTACTTCCTGGAGCGTACGCGACGCCAGCGGAGCAATACAGTCCGACGCCGACAGGGGTTATGTCCTCACAGACGAGGACGAAAGTGTAAACGAGTACAACCCCTGGAACAGCGACACCTGGTAGTCCGCGCGGCATAAGGCCGTCGAAAACGACTACCTACGAGACTTGAGAACCATGGACGGAAGCCAGCAATGGCATACGTCCATGGTTTTTGGGCATCTAACAAGACTTAGTCGCCGTTTCGTATTTGGAAACTTTCCGCATCGCTCTTTTGCCGAAAAATTTCTCTTTTCCCATCATTTGCATCATCACAATTATCACCTTATATGAGAAAGAAATATACCCCACCCCAGTCTCAGACGATCCCACTCGACGTGTCAGGAAACATGATGGACATCATTGCCTTCAGCAAGCCTGGGGGCAAAGGCAATCCGGGCACGATACGCATCCAAAAGCGTCCCGACACCATCTTACCCTTCACGCAGGAGGAAGAGGAGGAGGAAGACAACAGGACCGACGCAACTCTTTGGGAGTTTTAGCATGGGACAAAGCCAGTCTATGGTCACCCCAAATAATCAATAACCGAAAACAAACTAACATGAACATACTTCTATCTCTGTTGGTGTCGTCAGTCTATATTTTCAACGCGCAGGGGCAATACCTCTGCATCGGCGAGGACGGCACTCCCATGCTCTCCGACGCACCCGTGAGCCTCGACGTCACACGGGTGGACGAGGTCGCCGACGCCGGGCGTTTCGACCTCGACTACACGGGCATGAAATGGATTCTCAAGCCCTCCGCGGAGCACACCTACACCCTCGGCTATCAGGTGGGAGAAGCCAATGCCACCACCTTTGTCTATGTGCGCTCGGGCGCCATGGCCACCTCGTTTGAAGAGCCCGACGCCACCTTCCTCGATGGGCAGTGGGCGGTATCTACTGGCGAAGAGAGCCAGCCCATCCTCCTCGACGAGACGGCTGACTATGTCTGCCCCCAGTTCTACAAGCAGCATGTCGATGTCACGCTCCAGCGCAGCCTGGTCGCGCAGGAGTGGAACACCCTCTGCCTGCCGTTCCCGCTGCACGCGGATCAGGTCAGCGCACTTTGGGGTGAGGGCACGCGCGTGGCTGAATACACGGGCGACACAGGTGCCAAACTCCTTTTCACCACCTGCGAGCACATCGAGGCGGGCGTGCCCTACGTCCTGAAGCCCGAGCGGGTCAGGGAAGACAACACCTATCGGGTAGAGGGTATTGACATCATCTCTTGGGACCGCGGCAACCGGTCTCGCGAGACCGTTGCCGATGGCACCCGCTTCGTCGGCTTCTATGGCCCCACGATGGTTCCGGCTAACGCCTACGTCTTCGGCGACGGCGACCGGATGTATTGTCTCGAAACCGACATGAAGGCCAATGGCTTCCGTGGCTATTTCCAAAGCAACGATCCGCAGGCTGCCGTTCGCGACCTCGGCTGGACAGTAGAGGATCAGGAGGTCACCTCCGTCCCGCAAACCGCTCCCGTGGTCTCACGCCCTGCCGATGGCGCCGTCTTCAACACGGGTGGCCAACAGGTGCGCCGCAAGGGATCTGCCGAACCTCTTGCCCCCGGCCTGTATATCGTCAATGGCATTAAAATCATCGTCAAATAAGTCTCACACAATGAAAACTACCCAACACATCCTACTGTGCCTTCTGCTGTGGGCCTTCTCCGCTGCCCATACCCTGGCGGCACACACCGATGGCGAAACGAAGTTTATCAAGGCGGGGAGCGACTTTTCTGCCCTGGACGTCTCTCAGATTCCCAGCGGCCAACTGTGGATGCTCTCCACCAACGGAACTGCTTCTGGCAAAAACTTCACCATCGATTTCTCAAAGAAGAGCCTGGAGATAGTCCTCGACGTCTCCGCTTGCACCTCCGCCCTGGAGAACATCATCTCCTTCGGAAAGAAGATACAGGACTGGCGGGGCAACAACCTCCACTTCTATTATATCCCACCCACCTACAAGCTGCCTTACACTTCCAGCAGGGGACAAAAATTCAGCGAGCGACTCCGCGGAAGCTGGGTCAACACGTGGCAGAACACGCAGACCGCATTGGACGTGGAGCTTGATGACAACACGAAGATCCTCACCATCCATCTGACCAAGGATGGCTTCTATGTCAACGGCGTACTGCAGCAGGCTTCCAGCTCGGCTATCTCTGCCTTGTTCTCCTCCGGGTCTTCCACCATCCAGATAGGTAGTGCCGAGGGGGAAGTCCGCAGCCGTGCTGTCTGCAAGCGCGTGCGCCTGATAGACTATGTCGATATGAGCAAGACAGACAACATCGCCGCCTGGACCAGCAACCCACAGAAGTTTGAGGACCACAAGGAGGCTGCTCATACCACCTTCCTGCCCTATCCCTCCACAGCGCAGCTCCGTGCCGACGCTACCCACTACGACGCTCCGTGGCTTCCCACGGACGAGACGCGCTCGCTGGTGAGAAGCCTCAACAGCAGCGAGAACGGCGAGGAGTGGAGCTTCTGCTATGTCAAGGGCACAACAAGCGGACCCGCAGCCAGCGAGTTCTATGCCAAGGACTTCGAACAGTCGCCCTACTATGTCGCCAGCCAATGGAAGCCCATCCGCGTGCCGCTCTCCTGGGAGATGGCGGGCTACGGAAGGCCCGTCTATACCAACATCGGCTATCCCTTCGAGTACAATCCGCCAAAGGCCGTGGCCAGCCAGCGCGAGACCAACGAGAAGGACAACAATGCCACGGGCTTCTACCGCCGCCAGTTCACGCTCGACGAGTCGTGGCGCGACAAGCGCGTCTTCCTCCATTTCGATGGCGTCTATAGTGCCGCTGCCGTTTGGGTGGATGGCAACTACGTCGGCTACTCACAGGGATCCAATACCGACGCGGAGTTTGATATCACCGCAGCCCTGGAGAAGCAGGCCGACGGCAGCATCCGGACGGGCAGCTCGGCAGACAACGTCCACCAGCTCTCCGTGCGCGTCTATCGCTGGTGTGACGGTTCCTATCTCGAGGGGCAGGACATGTGGCATCTTTCGGGCATTCACCGCGACGTCTATCTCGTCGCCACACCCAAGGTCTTTGTAGCCGACCACGTCATCACCACCGACAACATGGCCGCCGATGCTACCAGCGGCTCCATTCAGGTAGCGCTCACCATCGACAACCGCGACCGCGTGGCAGATGCCAAAAAGACCATTGCCGTCACGCTCAGCGACAAGGAGGGCAACGTGGTAGCTACTGGCACGGCTGCATACCAAAGCAAACAAGACAACAACGGAAGACAGACCCTGACCGTGAGCCTTCCGGGACTCAAGGGCCTGCATCCTTGGAGTGCGGAGTCTCCTTATTTATATAATGTGACGGTGAGCCAGCGTGCTGCCGACGGCACGGAAGAGATGGCGTTCAACACGAAGTATGGTTTCCGCACCATCACGCTGACGAAAGATCCGCACGTCGTCTATGTCAACGGCCAGCGTGTCTTCTTCAAGGGTGTCAACACCCAGGACACGCATCCCGAATACGGACGGGCCATCGACGTGGAGACGATGATGAAGGACCTGACGATGATGAAGCAGGCCAACGTCAACACGGTACGCACCTCCCACTATCCGCGCCAGCCGAAGATGTACGCCATGATGGACGCTCTGGGCTTCTATGTGATGGATGAGGCCGACGTGGAGTGCCACTATGACTGGATATGGGGATGGAGACACTTAACCAAGAGACTCACCTCAGACGGAAACTGGACCGCTCAGTATGTGGACCGCAACGTGCGCATGGTGGCGCGCGACCGCAACCACCCCTGCGTCACGTTCTGGTCTTTGGGCAACGAGTCGGGAAGCGGCCTCAACTTCGAGAAGGCCTATGCGGCCGTGAAGGTCCTCGACGGCCGACCCATCCACTATGAGGGTACGACCAACTGGGGCAATGCAAGCACTTCGGACCTCTATTCCAATATGTATCCCACGGTGGACTATGTTGCAAGCAATAAGAATGGAGTCAAGGATCGTCCCTACTTCATCTGCGAATATGCCCATGCCATGGGACAAGCCGTAGGCAACCTGAAGGACTACTGGGATGTCATCGAGAGCAGCACCGGCATCATTGGCGCCTGCATTTGGGACTGGGTGGACCAGGCCATCTACCGAGTGGAAAGCGGATCTGGCATCGTGACCGACAAGACCAAGAATGGTTTTCACAATTGGACCTCGGGCTACGACTACAATGACATCGCACTGTTGGGAATTGGCTTCCAGGGCAACTTCCTCAACAACGGCCTGATCACGCCCGACCGCGCCTGGACTTCCAAGCTCACCGAGGTGAAGAAGGTCTATCAGTATGTGGCGTTCTCCGACTTCGACGCGGCCTCACGCTCAGTCTCCCTCACCAACAAGTATGCCTTCACCACCATTTCTCCCGACCGCTACGACCTCGCCTTCCGTGTGTTCAAGGATGGACGACTGGTGGAGGAGGCAACCGTTGGGCACTTCGACGCAATCGCGCCGGGAGCCTCAGCACGCATCACCCTGCCGCTGACGACCAAGACTGATGAGGCGAGCGAATATCTCGTCAATGTCGAACTGCGCATCAAGGAGGCCTGCGCATGGGCGGAGGCCGACTACAGCATTGCCGACGAGCAGTTTGCCCTGACCGCGCGCCCAGCTTGGACCGCTCACACGTCCAAGGGAGGTTCCCTGACCATCAGCGGCAACACCGTCTCGGGCAACGATGCCGAGGGCAACGACTTCCGAATGGCTTTCGACAACAACGGCAAGATGACGGCGTGGACCTATGCGGGCAAGCAGATTCTGCACACCAATGCCAATGGAACGATTGCTTCGGGAGCTGCGCCCGACTTCAATAGCTGCCGAAACATCGACAACGACAAAGAGAGTACCGGTACCGCAAAGATCGGATGTGTCAATTCGTCCACAACAAAAATCATCGAGGCTTTGACGAAAGACGATGCTTCGGGCTGCGCCACCATGACGGTGCAGGGCAATGCCAAAAACTGCCAGTACACCATCCGCTACACGTTCTATCCCGATGCCACGGTTGACATGAAGACGACTTTCTCTCCTTCGGGAGCTACACGCCGTCTGGGTCTCGGCCTGCAACTGGCTTCGGGCTTTGAGAATGTGGAGTTCTATGCGCGTGGTCCACGCTCCAACTATTCCGACCGCAAAACGGGTTCCTATCTCGGACGCTTCACCACCACGGTCGATGATATGGTGGAGGAGCAAATCCACCCACAGACCTACGGCGACCATGAGGATCTGCGCGAACTGCTGCTCAGCAACAAGGAGGAAGGACTCACGCTCACAGTCCGGGTCGATGGCAAAGCCTCATTCTCGCTCTCTCACTTCGATGAGTCGAAGTGGATAGAAGAAGGCAGCGATCTGTGGAAAATACCCACCCATTGGTACGACCTCGTGCGTAAGCCCCAGGTGTTTGCCCATATTGACTATTGGCAGCGCGGACTGGGCAACAACAGTTGCCAAGGCGACGTGGTCCTGCCGAAATATGAGTGTCCCACCTCAGGCGACCATACATACACGCTGCGGTTGAAACCCAATCTATAGTTGCAACTTGCGTTGATCTGATTCAACGATCGCCTTATTCAACATTTGCAGCCCACGGGAAAAACAGACATTTGCCTGTTTCCCCGTGGGCTGCTCTGTCATCATAACGGTCATGAGAAAAGCGGAATGGCTATTTTCATTGTTACATTGTCACCTTGTCACCTTGTCACGTTTTTGATTTTTGATAACGCATTAACGTTATAACGTTTAACGTTTTTGTTTTCGGAAGGCAGCACACCACAAACAATGCTTCGCCAGGACAAAGCCTGCAGCAAAAGACACCCGCTAAAAGGCGGCTGTGCGTTGACACAATGGTAAATATCTGCCACACAGGGGGTTGAAAGCAAGATAAAAACAAATCTTTAATTTTATTTAACGCTTACCCCCCCCCAATTTCACAATGATTAGTAATTTTGCACCCAAATAGATTGTGCATTCCTGTCAGAATCAACCTGTCGCCCTACCTGACGGCGAACAAACTGGGTTAGAACTGAGCATGGAGGCACTAAATACAACAGTGATCATTACTAACATCTAAAGAGAGAACATTAAAACGATGAAAACAACTACTTCACAACACGGCGAACGCTGCTTATGGCGGCGCAGCTGGAGTGTTGGAATCGCTACGGCACTCCTCGCCGCAGTACCCTTTGTGGCATCAGCACAAAGCGACGGCGCAACGGGCGACGAAAACACAATCGCTACTTACAAGGGCATAAGCGAGCTACCGGGACACACCTTTGCGGAGCTCCAGGCGGGAATCACCACGGACTGCTCCTACAAGGACCCGAACAAAGTTTTTTTCCTCTACAACGAAAAAACGGGCAAGTTTCTCAACATGGGAGGCTACTGGGGCACGCATGCCTCTATGAAGGACTATCCGATGCCGCTTTGGACACGCAACGGAACCTCTATGGGCGAAACGCTCTCTCTCAACTTCACACATAACATCGCCACCACGGAGGGCAACATGCTGAAATGGGTGAATTCGGGAAGAAACAACACGACCGACGTTGGCGTATTCTGCGACCGTAAAGAGACAAGCGACAAAAACGGTTACGATGGTTGGTTCTTTGAAGAAGTAGCAGACAACGGAAAGAACACCTACCACATCTACACCTATAGCGAATCTTCGGATAATTCGGATTATAGTGAGGACGACAAACTTTATCTCTTCGCTCACCCCCAAGGACAGGGCACGGCCGACAAAAACTGTGGAGCAGATAAAATGGAGAATCTCTTAACGGAATTTCCGTCTGACGACTATAACAAATGGCGCGTCCTCACCCTGCAGGATCTCTACAACCTTCAGGAAGAGAATAGCGAAGATCTGGATGGTCCGCTTGACCTTTCGTACAAGTTGAAGTGTCCTGGCTTCGAGCGTGGAAGAACGGACATCAACGACTGGCAGGTATATACCTCTTCCGTCGCATCGAAAGCGTACACCCGTATCGGTCTGGAGGAGTACAACTGGATGATGAACACGACGAAATCGACTACGCCCACTTCCCTGTCACGCGGCGACGGCGAAGACTATAACTACGGTGGCTTTTATAAACCGTCATCCTCTTATTCATACTCTTTCCCCTATTCGGGCACGACTGCCCAAGACATTAAAGACTGGGAAAACTACCTGCGGTACATGGGTAAGTTCTTCTGCATGGACGTACACGGCACGCACGGCTACATCTATCAGAAGGTGTATGTGAAGCACCCGGGCACCTACGTCGTAGAGTGCAAGGGCTACTCCAACACGCAGAAAGCCCACCTCTTCGCAGGCGTCGCAGGCAAGGATAGCAAAGGCCAGAGCTTGTTCGATGGCTCAAGACGCACGACCACGCTTAACCAGGTCAGCAACATGACTGAGACCGAGCAGTCTCGCCTCCATGTAGCAGATAAGAACATGGACTATGCGGGTAAGGAATTCTACGAGTCAAGCAAATATACCAATAGCGTGATCGTACAGGTGACGCAGGAGATGATCGACCAAGCTAATGCCGATGGTGCCGATGGCGCCTGCATCGCCTTCGGTATCTACATTGGCCACCCCGACAATACCAACGAGACGCCCGACGTCAACGAGTGGACAGTGTTCGATGACTTCCGCGTGCTCTACGCCAGCAACACGAAGAGCGAGGATTTGATCCTCGACGAGCTCCGTGGCGACTTGGATTACCTGAAGGAGGGCATCACCTACAAGAACCGCACGCTCCACCTTGCCAAGACGTTCACTCCGAACAAATGGAACTCCTTCGTACTGCCCGTGGATCTCACGGTCAAGCAGCTTCGCGAAGCCTTTGGTGGTACCGTGCGCCTTGCCAAGCTCAAGACGCTCACAGAGACCGAGCTGCAGTTTGAGACCGTAACCCTCGACGGAAAAGCCAACAACGAAATCGCTCTCGATGCTTACCAGCCGTACATCATCTTCCCGATCAAGACGATGGAGGACTACGATGGTAACCCCTACACCGCTACCATCACCACAGCGGGAAGTGGCGACAATTACGAGGTTACTATCCAGGCTCAGCACTTCGAGATCCCCAACGTCACGTTCAAGATGACTGACGACAACAAGAACGACCTCTCGCATATGACTCAGGACGCAAACGGCAACTATCTTTGGACTTCCACACTCTCCGATGGCGATGGAACCATCAAGGCCTACGGCACCTTCGTCCGCACCTTCGGCGAGAAAGCTGAACAGGACGAGACCGGCAAATGGACGTTCATCGGCAACAAGGGCACAATCCGCCAGGGCTACGAGGACCTCAAGGGAAGCTACTTCTTCGATCATGGCAACGTCTATTACTCTGACACGAAGGAGCGCGGCCTCCGCGGCTTCTCTTGCTGGTTCAAGCCCAACAAGAACAACGAGAAGAAGCTCGAAGTCTATCTCGACGGCATGAAGCAGGAGGCAGAGTTGACGGCCATTGGCGAGCTGGTCATCAGCCCTGAGGCTGCTAACCGCTACGGCAAGAACGATGGCGTATATAACCTCCAGGGACAGCGTGTCGGCAATACGACCGAGGGTCTGCCCAGCGGCATCTACATCGTCAACGGACGCAAGCATGTGGTAAGATAATCCTATCAGACAAACTTCAAAAAAGGACTTAAGAAAAATGAAACGTAAATATATCAAGCCAGTAACGACCGTGTTGATGGTGGAGACGCAGAACAACTACTGTGCAGCTACATCTAATAAGATTAAGTGGGTTGTATACGACGACAACGACCATGTGACCAATCCCGCCTCCGACATGGGCACAATCAAAAAGGACAAAGATGGCGAGCACGACTACGATCCTTGGGACTGCGGAACCTGGTAGTCCGCGCGGCCTAAGGCCGTCGGCAACGACTACATATTATAATTAGATCAATGGACGGAAGCCGCTTTAGCGGGCTTTCGTCCATTTCTATTTGAGGGAGAAGCGCCTCTGGTGTTGGAGCGAGAAGCCTCTGGTGTTTGAGGGAGTAGCCTTTGGTGTTCTCCCACACAAAAAACTTCTGCCGAGAAATTCGGGTAAAACGCTGCCTCATATCAAAGTTTCTTCTTACCTTTGCACTTGCACCAGATTGCCACACGCTGCCGTCGGCCGCGCGTGGCGATCAACGACCGATATTAAATCAAACTATTCATGGAAGTCCGTGGCGGAGGTTGTCCTTCCCACGGGTTCGCCTTTTAACTAAGACATGGAAAAAAGAAGAACTTTGAAAAACTGGATCATCGCCACCCGCCCGTGGGCGTTGCCCGCCTCGGTGATGCCGATTCTTATCATGTGGGCCTACCTCTACAGTCAGAGCGACAACGGCGCGGCCCACATCAATTGGCTCAACGCCCTGCTCTGTCTCCCGCTACTCTCCATCGTCCACTCGGGCGGCAACATGGTGAGCGACTACTTCGACTTCACGTGGGGCGTGGACACGAAGGCCTGCAGCAATGGCGTGACGTGGATACACGACGGCACGTTTCGGCCAAAAGAGATCCTGCGCTATGGTCTGGTGCTCGTGGCGCTGGCCGTGCCCATCGGCGTGTTTCTGCTCTACAACTCGTCGTGGTCGGGATGGTGGATCGGACTGGCGGGCGTCCTGCTCGCGCTGGTCTATCCCTGGATGAAGTCCCACCACCTGGGCGACATCAACATCCTCGTGAGTTTCGCCCTGCTCCCTGCCCTCGGCACGTTCTTCGTGGCCGTGGGGGCCTACGACACGCAGTCGCTGCTGATGATCCTGCCCATCGGCCTCATCACAGTGGCCATCCTCCATGCCAACAACACCCGCGATGTGAAGACAGATCTTCAGGCCGGGCTGGGGACCATCACGACCTCGGTCTCGCTGATGAACGCCAAGGCCATCTATACCTTCGAGATCTTCGCTCCCTACGCCCTGGCCCTGCTCTATGTGATCCTGCTGGGACAGCCGTGGACGCTGCTGGCGGTCGTGCTGACGTTGCCCCTGGCCATGCGCAACGTGCGGACGATGATCCAGGCAGAAGACGACCTGCCCTACCGAGGCATTCAGCGACTCGACCAGACGACGGCGCAGCTACAGATGGCCTTCGGCCTCCTCTACGCCTTGGGCTTCTTCCTCGGCAGTTGGCTGGGAGTGTAAGAACTTATATATATAAGAAATGAGAAAGACCATTGTTGCCGTCCTCATCGCAGCCCTGCTATGGTTTGTGATGTTCTCGCCCTGGACGGCGCCACACATCAACTTCTGGTACACGATGACGTGTTCGGCCCTCACCCTCACCACGCTCTCTACGGTCTGGTGTAGGGAGTGGCCGAAGGACCTGAGGTTCTCGCCCCGCGCGGTCGCAGCAGGACTGTCGATCGCCTTCGTGCTGTGGTGGGTGTTCTGGACGGGCGACAAGGTGTCGCAATGGATGTTTGGTTTCGCCCGCGGCCAGGTGGACATGATCTACTCCATGAAGGGCGGCACGCCCCCTGCCGTCATTGCCGTCCTGCTCCTCCTCGTCATCGGTCCGGCAGAGGAGATCTTCTGGCGCGGCTTCATCCAGCGACGAATGATGGCGCGCTGGGGCGCCAACGCAGGACTGATAGCTGCCACGGCCTGCTACACGCTCGTCCATCTGCCTTCGCTCAACTTCATGCTGATCGTGGCGACAGGAGTCGTAGGCGGCTGCTGGGGCCTTATCTATCGCTTCTTCCCGCGAAGCCTCACGGCCCTCATCATCTCCCATGCCGTATGGGACGCCTGCGCCTTCGTCCTCTTCCCCTTCTGACAGGATGCAAAAAGGGGAAAGACCCATGGTCCTTCCCCTGGTATTTTCTTGCGAAAAAGAATTGACAGTTATGCGTTGACCGCATCGCTGAGGTCAGCACCAGCCTTGAACTTCACCACCTTGCGTGCGGGGATGACAATCTTGGCACCCGTGGCGGGGTTGACACCCTGACGCTCGGGACGCTCGTTGACCTCGAAGGTACCGAAGCCGACCAGCTGCACTTTCTCGCCAGCTACCAAAGCATTCTTCAGTTCGCGCAACGTGGCGTCCAAAGCATCCTTGGCCTCAGCCTTCTTCAGACCCGAGCCGGCCGCAATCTTCTCGATTAACTCTGTTTTGTTCATAACTTTTCTTGATTATCGATTAATATATATTGATTCAAACGCTTGTGGGTGCAAATATAAGAGAATAGTTTTACAACACAAACTAAATTTCGGAAAAAGTGACGAAAATTGCGTAAAAAAGCGTATTGAGGGGGCTCCGTGTGCAGTTAATGAGGATTTTTTCGTAATTTTGCACGGTATAATCAAAAAGAACAAAAATGCTCACGCGCGAAATACCCGCAGTCACTAAGAATCTGCTGATCATCAACTCCATCATGTTTATCGCCACCTGGGTGACGGAAAACATGGGGATAGACCTGACCGGCTTGCTGGGACTGCACTTTTTTCTGGCTCCTGACTTCCACCTCTACCAGATATTCACCTACATGTTCATGCATGGTGGCCTCGGGCATATCTTCATGAACATGTTTATGCTGTGGATGTTCGGACCCGTGATGGAGGCCTATTGGGGATCAAGGAAGTTCTTTTTTTATTACATCATCTGCGGCTTGGGCGCAGGCTTCTGCCAGGAGCTGGCACAGTTTGGACAGTTCTACATCATCTGCAATGAACAAGTGCCTGGCTTCACCTTCGCCGATACCATGATGGTGGTGCGGGCCAACCAGGGCTTGCTCAACCTCTGGACGACAGTAGGCGCCTCGGGTGCACTCTACGGCATCCTCCTGGCCTACGGCATGTACTTCCCCAACGAGCGAATGTTTGTCATTCCCTTCCCCTTCCCCCTCAAGGTCAAGTGGGTAATCGCCGGTTCCATCGCCCTGGAACTGTTCTCGGCCATTGCGACCACCAACGATGGCGTGGCCCATCTGGCCCACCTCGGCGGCATGCTCTTCGGCTACATCCTCATCAAGTACTGGCGCAAGCATCCCTTCATGGAAGGCAATGGCTTCGGAAAGCACGGAGGAGGCTGGCAGAACACGGGCCATAAGCGCAAGAGCTGGGGCGGTTTTGGCAAAAACTGGGGCGGCTTCGACGTGCTCAAAGGCAAGAAAAACGCAGGCGAGACCACACGACAGGAGACCGACTGGGAGTATAACGCCCACAAGAAGGCTACCCAGGAGGAGATCGACCGCATCCTCGACAAGATACGAAAGAGCGGCTACGACAGTCTGACGAAGGAGGAGAAGCAGACGCTCTTCGACAGTAGCAACAACTAAGGGCTGCGCACGACAGAAAGGGTTTCCCCGAAGCCGAGGATTCTTCCGCGGAGGCGGGGGAGTCTTTCTCTGAAACGAAGAGAAATAGCACGACGTAACCATTATAAACACGACGAGAGAGAGAACGCTATGGAGAAATTGAGAAAGGCGATGCGCCTTCTGCTGGTGGTGGCCAACTTATTGGCTATCATAGCATTGCTATTGGTAGGATACTCCGACCTGCTCCAGCCCGAGTCGTGGCCCAAACTGAGCAACGTGGGGCTGCTGATGCCTGCCGTCATCCTCGCCAACCTCGTCTTTCTCGTCCTCTGGATACTGCTGCGCCCACGCCTGCTGTGGCTGCCCGTGGCGGGTCTGCTGCTGGCCTTTGTCCCCATCCGCCAATACACGCCCTTCAACCCCACGAAGGAGCCGCCCCACGGCGCCTTGAAACTGTTGTCATGGAACGTGGCCATGTTTGAGGGCCACGTCACGAAGGAGGGAGAGAAGAGCGAGATGATGCGCTACCTGCTCGATAGCGACGCCGACTTCATCTGTCTGCAGGAGGCCACGGACAAGGGCGACAGTCTCTCGCCCCTGAAGTTGCTGCGACACAAATACGCCTATACCACCTTCGTCCCCAAAGCCTCGGAGACCGGCCACGGCCTGTTTCTGGCCTCGCGCTACCCCATCCTGAGCCATGACTCCATCCCCTACAACTCCCCGGGCAACATGAGCGTGGACTTCCTCGTTGATGTGGGCGGCCAGAAGGTCTGCATCATCAACAACCACCTCCAGTCCTACGGTATCTCGGAGAAGGAGCGCGAGGACTTCCACCATATCCTCCAAGGCGACGTGGAGGCCGACACGGCACGCATCGAGACGCTCCAGCTGATCGAGAAACTATCGAAGGGAACGACCCGCAGGGCGGCCCAGGTACGCATGGTGGCCGCACGCATCCAGCAGCGCCTCAAGGAGGGGCTGCCCGTCATCGCGTGCGGAGACCTCAACGACACCCCCATCTCCTACACACACAGGACCCTGTCGAAGGGACTGACAGACTGCTACATAGCCTCGGGCAACGGTCCCGGACGGTCCTTCAACCGCAACGGAATCTATACACGCATCGACCATATCCTCTGCTCCGACTTCTTCAAGCCCTATGGCGCCAAAGTCGATGATAGTATCCACACAAGCGACCACTACCCTATCTTCTGCTGGTTGGAAATGCGGCCAAAACCTTAAAAAAATGACATTTAAGGCCGAAAGTTTTCCCAATATGTGAAAAAATCAGTATCTTTGCACGTTTGTAGTACGTTCGTGTCTCTTTTACGAGGCAGGACGGGCTATGAATGGGCGCTTTTTAGCTGATTAAATTCAAAAACAACAATAAAAATGCAGAACAAAGGACTAGTAATTTGCGTGGCCGTCTTGCTGACGCTCGCAAGTATCTTCTACCTGTCTTTCTCGGTAGCCACCAGCTACTATGACAGCCAGGCCGAGAAGATCAAAGATCCCATTGCGCGGCAGGACTACAAGGACTCCGTGAAGTATCTGGGCATCTACTCTTATCAGAAGTGTCTGGAGACACAAATCGGCCTCGGCCTTGACCTGAAGGGCGGTATGAACGTCATTCTGGAGATCTCCGTACCCGACGTCGTCGATGTGCTCGCTGACCACAAGACCGACCCGGCCTATGTGAAGTCGCTCCAGCAGGCCAAGAAGGAGGAGGAGACGAGCCAGCGCGACTTCATCTCTCTCTTCATCGACGCTTACCACAAGAACGCACCGGGCCACCGCCTGGCCGAGATCTTCGCCACCCAGCAGCTCAAGGGCAAGGTGAGCACGCAGAGTACGGATGAGCAGGTGGAGAGCGCCTTGCGCGCAGAAGTGACCGCCGCCATCGACAACTCCTACAACGTGGTCCGCAACCGTATCGACCAGTTTGGCGTCGTGCAGCCCAACATCCAGAAGCTCGAGGGACAGGAAGGCCGACTGATGGTCGAGATGCCGGGTATCCGCGAGCCGGAGCGTATGCGCAAGCTGCTGCAGGGTAGCGCCAACCTGGAGTTCTGGGAGACCTACAACAACCAGGAGATCACGCCGTATCTCGTCCAGCTGGACCAGCGTCTGGCCAATGGCGACAACGGCACGGAGAAGAAGGACACGGCTGCCACTGACGGCACGAAGACCCCGGCCAAGAAGGCTGCCTCCAAGCTGCAGCTCCGCGACAGTCGCAACGCTGCCGCCAACGCCGCCAAGAACGAGACCGACGCCCAGCTGCGCCGCGACCACCCGCTGCTCTCCATGCTTCAGACCATCCCGGGCGAGGCCCTCAGCATCGTAGGCTATGCCAACGTGCGCGACACCGCCGCTATCAACAAGCTCATCTATAGCCACCTGGCCAAGCAGGTGCTGCCCAGCGACCTGAGACTGCTCTGGAGCGCCAAGCCGGCCGACGGACTCAACCAGAAGAACGTCTTCGAGCTCCACGCCCTGAAGATCACCACGAGCGACGGCCGCCCCGTCCTGGAGGGTGACGTCGTCACCGACGCCAAGGACCAGTTTGACCAGTATGGTAAGCCGGAGGTGAGCATGTCCATGAATTCCGAGGGTGCGCGCGAATGGTCGGCCATCACCAAGGCCAACCTCGGCAAGGCCGTAGCCATCGTGCTCGACGGCGTAGTCTATACCGCTCCGCGCATCAACAGCCAGATCGACGGCGGCCAGTCGTCTATCTCGGGCAACTTCACCATCGAGGATACCAAGGACTTGGCCAACACGCTGAAGTCTGGACGTATGCCGGCCCCGGCACGTATCGTCCAGGAGGAGGTCGTCGGTCCTACGCTCGGTGCACAGTCCATCCAGCAGGGTCTCATCTCCTTCGTCATCGCTTTCGTCGTCCTGATGATCTACATGCTCCTGATGTACGACATCATCCCGGGTATGATGGCCAACGTGGCGCTGCTCGCCAACCTCTTCTTCACGTTAGGAATATTGGCCTCGTTCCAGTCGGCGCTCACCATGCCGGGTATTGCCGGTATCGTGCTGACACTGGGTACGGCCGTCGATGCCAACGTGCTGATCTATGAGCGCATCAAGGAGGAGATGAGAGGCGGCAAGGGCATCAAGGAGGCCCTGGAGGCAGGTTACAAGAACGCCTTCTCCGCCATCTTCGACTCCAACCTCACCTCGCTCATCACAGGTATCATCCTGCTCGTCACGGGTACGGGTCCGATCCGTGGTTTCGCCACCACGTGGATCATCGGTCTGTGCTGCTCGTTCTTCACCGCCGTCTTCCTGACCCGCATCGTCTATGAGAAGCAGATGGCCAAGAACCGCTGGCTCAACCAGAAGTTCTACACCTCCATCAGCAAGAACCTGATGCAGAATGTCAACTTCGGCTTCATGAAGATGAGCAAGAAGAGCTTCACGCTCTGTGGCATTGCCGCCGTGGTCTTCATCGGCAGCTTCGCCATCCGCGGCCTCAGCCAGAGTATCGACTTCACGGGTGGACGCAACTATGTCGTGACCCTCAACAAGGCCACGGAGGTAGAGAGCGTGCGCGAGCTGCTCGATGGCGCATTCGTCAACACTACGGGTACGGACGCTGGCAAGCAGGCCACGACTTCCGTCATCGCCCTCGGTACGGACGGCAAGACCATCCGCATCTCGACCAACTACAATATCGAGTCCAACGACCCGATGGAGGACGACCGCGCAGAGACCATCCTCTACAACGCCCTCCACAAGGCTGGCTTCGTCAGCCAGGCCAACGTAGAGGCCTTCAAGAACCCGGATATCCGTACGGGCGGATCTATCATCAGCTCGGCCAAGGTAGGACCTTCCGTGGCTAAGGACATCACCTACGGCGCCATCATCAGTGTGGCCCTGGCTCTGTTCTTCATCTTCCTCTACATCTTGCTGCGCTTCCGCAACCTCGGTTTCTCCGTTGGTTCTATCGTCGCTCTGTTCTTCGATACCCTCACCGTGGTTGGTATCTACTCGCTCTGCTGGGGCTGGATGCCGTTCTCACTGGAGATCGACCAGACCTTCATCGGTGCTATCCTGACGGTGATCGGCTACTCTATCAACGATAAGGTGGTGGTCTTCGACCGAATCCGTGAGAACCTGAAACTGCATCCGAAGCAGGATCGCGAGAGCCTCTTCAACAGCTCTATCAACCAGACGCTGGCCCGTACGATCAACACGTCAGCCTCTACGCTCATCGTGTTGCTCTGCATCTTCTTCCTGGGTGGTGAGAGCATCCGCAGCTTCTCCTTCGCCATGATCCTCGGTGTGGTCTTCGGTACGCTCAGCTCCATCTTCATCGCTTCGCCGGTGGCCTACATGGTGCTCAAGCGCAAGACGATCGACACCAACGAAGTGGCCAAAGCATAACAGAATGGTCAAGCCTGTAGCAAGGCTTACTCCACGATAAAGCAGACCCCGTTGCCTTCTCTGGGCAACGGGGTCTCTTATTTTCATATTCCATTCTCTTTTCTCCTATTACATCCTCTGTTCTCCTATTAGTTCCTCTGCTCTCCTATTAGTTCCTCTGCTCTCCTATTAGTTCCTCTGCTCTCCTATTAGTCTCTCAGCTCTCATAGTTAGTTCCTCTACTCTCTTAGTTAGTTCCTCTTCTCTCCTATTATATAATATACTGAGTCCACTTTAAAAAGTAAGGCCTGTTTAAAATGTTTATATTTCACGAAAATAA
>OBKW01000138.1_pt1 | contig 31848 bp, 25 predicted proteins | sample 1519791 | NCBI WGS metagenome assembly OBKW01 (sample SAMN02044682, study PRJEB22538) | human gut metagenome
TTTGAAAGCAATGAACGGTTAACAGATTTTAGTACTTTTATCACCACACAAAGTTATATTTTACCAACCCAATTTTATACCTTTGTAGCAAAAAAGGTAACGATGAATTATTCAAACGGGAAATGGGTTCAGACCTATATACTTATTTGGTCGGGACAATTTATATCAATGCTTTCCAGTTATGCCGTTCAATTTGCAATCACTATTTGGCTTAGCTTGGAACATCAGTCGGCAGAAGTGCTTGCTTTTGCAGGAATGGCAGCCATACTTCCACAGGCTATCATAGGACCTTTTGCAGGAGTCCTTATTGACAGATGGAATCGTAAAACAGTTTTAATCGTATCGGATTTGTTCCTGGCTTTGTGCGCATTCGTGATGAGTATCCTTTTGAAATACGACAGTGGCAATCTTAACTGGATATATTTGATATTGGTGCTTCGCTCTGTTGGAAATGCGTTCCAAACACCAGCTGTGCAAACTATAGCTCCGCTTATTGTGCCGGAAAAGGAGCTGATTCGGGTGGCAGGAATTAATCAGGTACTACGGTCAATGTGTGGTATAGCCAGCCCTGCCATAGGAACATTAGCCATTACCTATATGTCTATTCATTCGGTGTTGTATTTAGACATATTGGGTGCTTTAGCTGCTATTCTCTCATTGGTATTTGTATTCATTCCCCATTACTCGACGGCAACAACTTCTCTATCGGCCAAACACGTTGTGAGCGATTTGAAAAAAGGTCTTGACTGCGTGTTGGCAAATAGAGGGATAGCGTTGCTATTCCTATGTGCCATGTCGGTGACATTTTGTATCATTCCAAGTTCCTTTATGTTCCCTCTACTCACGACACAATGTTATCACGGTGGGAAATGGAAAATCAGCACAATAGAAATCGGGTAGTCTGTAGGGATGCTGTTAGGTGGAACGGCTTTAGCTTTTTTCAAGCCGAAAACGAGAAAGATTGTCTTAGTCAATGCAATGTATGTGTCATTGGGAACTGCCTTTTTTCTCTGTGGCATCTTGCCGTCCAACTGTTTTGTGGGTTATGTATCGACTGTCATATTCGCAGGTATCTCATTGTCGGTATTCACAGCCTCGTTTATCACTATCCTGCAAACGGAAGTCCCATCCAATATACAGGGACGTGTATTCTCTTTGTATCATAGTTCTGCCGTTTTGCCTTCGATGATTGGTTTGCTGTGCACAGGAACATTGGCGGAAAACATAGGAATATCCAATTCGTTCTTGTTATCAGGTTCGATGGTAATGTTTATCGGTGTCGTTTCTTTCCTTTCACCCATACTAATGAATGTTGGAAACATGAAAAAGTGATACTCAAACTATAGAATTAACATCAAATATAAATGGAAATAAAAGAAATTCAAAAACTTGCCAAAGAATATGGTGTGTCTTTGACAGAGAAAATAAGATTCAATGAAATGGGTGTTGACTTTAGAGTCGGTTTTGCTACAGACACAAACGGAAAGGAATGGCTGATTCGTATTCCGCGCCGTGAGGATATGGGTGAGCAAATCAATAACGAGAGGAAAATTTTACAGCTTGTCGAGAAGCATTTGTCGGTCAAAGTGCCCGATTGGAAAATCGTATCTCCCCATCTGATAGCCTATCCTTTGATTGAAGAAAAGCCTGTGCTTATGATTGACACGGAAACTTACGATATGGTTTGGAATATGGACAAGGACTGTCCCGAATATGTGTCGTCACTGGCAAAAGTTTTGGTACAGTTGCACAATATTCCAGAAGAAGAGATTATCGAAAATGGGCTGAGAGTTATGAAGCCATCTGATTTGCGACCTGAGATTTTGAACCAATTGCAAGCTGTAAAGTCGGAAATAGGCATTAGTACCAAGCTTGAAATCCGATACAGGAAATGGCTGGACAATGATGCTTTATGGCCGGATTTTACAACATTCATTCATGGCGACTTGTATGCCGGGCACATACTTACATCGACAACAGGTGTTGTTGCCGGCATTATTGATTGGTCAACAGCCCATATTGGAGACCCAGCCAATGATTTTGCAGGACATCTCACCATTTTCGGAGAAAATAGCCTGCGAGATTTGATTACAGCTTATACAAAACAAGGAGGAAGAATATGGGATAAATTATACGAACACACTATAGAGAGAGCCGCAGCATCAGCCTTGGCATATGGATACTTCGCTCTAGAAACGAATGACAAAAACCATATTCAAGGAGCAAGAGCACAATTGGGTGTCATCTGATTAGTCAAGGTTGAGCATAACGTTTTTTTTATTATTCTTCAATCAAGATGACACCACAACACTCCCACAAATAGCGAAAATATATTCAGTCATTTATCCCTTATGTCGGGTGCAAAGGTAGCCAAGCCTCAATTGAATGTGAAAAGGTCAAGCGGTAAACCGTTTGAGGCAGTTTCTTCCTCCTTCGGAGAGTAAACAGCCCCAAAACCTTTCCCATTCATCGGCTTGACATAATGAAGCATCCGGCAATGGAGACAAACGACTGACGAAATAGTAGAAAATCAACTTAAACAATAGTTCTTGATTCGAGAACCGATTACACAAACCCTTGTTTTTTAGGGGGCTAATTTTAACAGGAACAAAAAAGCAAACGGAAGACTGCACTTCCTCCAAAATAATAGATTTTCTTTTCCTATTCCCTCACCTCCTTATGCGTAGTTGAGTTATTGATACATTGCGGCACGTAAACAGAATCTACAAATGATAATGGAGTGGATGAATATCCAATCAATTTCGCTATCTTTGCAGAGACTTAGGAGATAAGCTGAAATAGAAGTGGAATATCGGAAACAAATAACAAGAAAAAGAGAAGAAACGACCCGAGTTGATTTATTTTAGAGTTAATAATCAATAAAAGCGTTAAATCTTCACCCTTTAGAATGTACAATTAAAGACAACGACCATATTTCTGACTTATTACCTATAAAATATTGAGTAATAATCGGTTGTAAATACTCTTTATGTCATTCTCTTAAAAGCATCAACATTCCAGACAGTGTGACACGTATTGGATATAGCGCTTTTAAGAGCTGTGGGTGCCTCACGAGTATTAGTATTCCACCAAGTGTGACAACTATTGAGGATGGAACATTTTTAGGCTGTGATTCTCTCAGAAACATCAACATCCCTGATACTGTAACAAGGATTGGGCGTAGCGCTTTTGAGGACTGTGATTCCCTCACGAGTATTAATATTCCACCAAGTTTGACAACTATTGAGGATGGAACATTTTTATGCTGTCATTCTCTCAGAAACATCAACATCCCTGATACTGTAACAAGTATTGAGGACTACGCTTTTTCTGAATGTAATTCTCTTAAAAACATCAACATTCCAAATGGTGTAACAAGGATTGGAGATAGCGCTTTCTTCAATTGTAATTCTCTTATAAGCATTACAATTCCAAGCAGTGTAATTGCTATTGGTATGAATCCTTTTTGTGGATGCCATGCTAATTTGAAGAACGAGTCAAAAGCGTTCATATATGAACACAATATCTTATTTAACAGAGATAAGACAGTTATTATTTCGTATAGAGCTAAAGAAGCGAACTATGTCATTCCTGACAGCGTGACAGGTATTGGAAATGGTGCTTTTTCAGGCTGTGATTCCCTTACAAGTATCAACATTCCAGACAGTGTAACAAGTATTGGATGGTGGGCTTTTTCAGGCTGTGATTCCCTTACAAGTATCAACATTCCAGACTCAGTAACAACTATCGGGAATAGAGCTTTTAGTGGTTGTAAATCCCTCAAAAGCATCAACATTCCAAACAGTGTGACAAGCATTGGGTATTGCGCATTTGAGGAATGTGATTACCTTTCTCCTCAAGTCATATCCGACATCATTCAACGTTTTGGGGAATATGTCTTTTATGAGGAAGATGACTGGTTCCTCCGAAATTGTCCTGACTACTTCATTCATAGAATACATGATTTCTAACTAATTAATAAACAACATTTTGCACCTTTTGCGCCACCTAATATGGGGTGACGCAAAAGGTATCTTAACTATGTTTATCAAAAAGAAAAGACCATAAAAAATACTTTGTGTTATGGCCAACTGATTATAATTCTTTCACCTTTCTGAGTCGGAATCACCAGCACTTCGCCCTCACGGGTAACATCGCCCTCATTGCCTGTCACCGTCGGCTCTCCATTTTGCATAGACGCAGGCAAAGCAATACGGCAAGTTCCGCCCTGTTCAGGATAAATGCTGATTTGCTGCACCTTGCCATCTTTTTGCTCGGCAGACACAAGGAAGGCGCCCATGGCACGCAGATCCTGGAAAGAGATATCTTGCCAAGAAGCTGGGACAGCAGGGAAAATTCGAATGATACCGGTATGGCTCTGCATCAGCATCTCTTGTATTCCGGAAGCAAAGGCGAAGTTGCCTTCGAGCGTGAAGGGGCGATAGGTAAACTTTGACTTTCCAGTATTCGTCTGGTCGCCATTGGCATGGAAGGTATTCGGCAAGCAGAAGCATTCAGCAAAGGTCTTCAGGGCCTGAGCGGCACCCTCGCCGTCAAATGCACGGGCTTTCATGTTGCCAAACCAACTGTAAGAATAACCACACCACCAGTCCGGGCCCACTTCCTGCATGCGTTTGAGCGTTGCATTGATGATCTTTTGAGACTCCTCTCCCTGACTGTAGTCAAGCAACCCTAACGGATGAATTGCCATGGCGTGGGAGAAGTGGCGATGCGACTCGTTATAGGGGAAACCTTTGGCGAAAGTGAGCGAACCCGCCTCATCCAGATCAAAGGCTGGCAACTGTTTTCCAACTTTTTCCCAATGCACCGCCTCGTCATTCAACTTCAAAGCCGTGGCCATTTCGGAAGCAGCCTTGAAGGCAAACTTCATCAAGGAAAGGTCATAGTTGGTCATATCCTTGAACCAAGCCTTGATACTATTGTCGAACATTTCGGGACTTGAACTCATTGGCAGGCGACGAAAGCCCTGGTTGTCAACACTGGAAAGCTGTTCGAGGAAAGTCGCCACATCCTTCGTAAACGGATAAGCCCGTTCTTTCAGAAATACATTATCGGCCGAATATTTCCAATGCAGATAGAAATGCTGCGACAGCCAAGCACTCACCGTCGGAGACATGGCATACTGAATCCAGCCGCCCATCGGCTCGCCAGTCAATGTGCAAACGCCCGGAACGTTAATACCTTCACATTCAAAGTATTGCTTCGTGTATTTCCTATAGACCTCACGTTGGTTCCAAAGCGTATTCAGATAGCCCATCTCTTCCTGCAAATGGTTTCCCATATAGGATGGCCAATAACTCAACTGCGTATTCAAGTCGTGATGAAAATCACCCTTCCATGGTGGAAGTTTCCCATTGTCGGCAGTCCATACTGCCTGGAGAGAGATTGGAGAAGAGTTTTCACGGGAAGCAGAACCAAACTTGTACATTTCATTGTCGTATTGCTTCTGCAAGACCGTATCGGGTATGGAAATGGAAGAGGCTTGCCAATAGTTGTTCCAATAGTCCATGTGGTCGCTGTAGTCCGAGTCCACACCACGCTCCAGGGCTTGGAGGGTTGCTTCCGAAGCCTTGTCGGACGACAATGAAGAAGAGACACTCCAAACGCCATACAACTTTTTGCCTTTTTGTTTCCAACGTACAATCACGTCGTAATAGAATCCACCCCACCCCGGCTGATGATAGGTTATTTGCTGCTTCTCAGTCCGTAGCGTTCCTTGTTCATAGCCCAGACGACGCAAATCTAAGCCTGTCACCGGATCGTTATCACCAGCAGCTACAGGCTTGTTGTATTGCGGTGCTATCAAACTGGGGCATATTGTGTCGGGGAGGTTTTCAAAAACAAACCAGCCCACAGGCTCAGTGGCATGGACAAAAGTCTTCAGTGTGGTGCCATTATCCCAACGGGCCTCGCACAACGCATTGTTCAGATACAGACGTATGTCGTTAGGCTCACCCAATTTTTCCAAAGGAAACTCAAGAGCAGCTCCTGGTATTTTCGAAGGAGCAGGCAGCTGGTCGTAAGGCCAGTCGTATTTCTTCTGAACCGGTAGGTAGTCGCCCTTTTGCACTTGACCATACACCCACGAGAAACGGTTGTTGGATCCGGAGATACTATCCATAGGGCGAAGGTCCCAAAGGTCGGTACGGTCCAGGGAAAAACGTAGAGCCGAATCCCTTTGCCATAGCAAAGCTCCAACAGTCGCATTGCCCAATGGGATGCCCTCGTCCCAGCTTCTCGCCAACTGTGTGAACTGCAAATCACTTGTCAAAGGCTTTTCTCTCCAGTCTGTCTTCACTTGGCATGAGCACATTATTCCGCCAATCGAAATCAAACCCAAAAGAAGACGGGCATTTATTGCTTTCATTTTTCTTAAAATAAGACGTTAGGCTTTCTCAATTGTCTGTTTCGGAAATCATCAAGCGGCATTTTGATGGACAGTATGACCTGTAATCATAAACAAGCAAAAAGCAATCAGCATTCAAAAATGCCCTTTGTACACGCTCCTTAGCAAGAAGGTGCAACATCGACTCATATGCCAAAGCACATTCTGACCCAGATTTATGTGCAAAAAGATGAACACGCGCTAGTCCTCTGTTTTTAGCGATCAACGATTCTATACAAGCTGGACAGACGCAGTTGCAATCTAGCCCAGTTTTCACATCGTCAACATTTACGAAACGAGCATCATTAGCAATAGCCCATGTTAGCATGTGCGCTTCATATTTACGTTGCACCTCCCCCATAACAGATGTAGTTTAATATATTCTTCTTATCCAGCGCTTTGTTGTTTCCATACCCCATTGTATATGCCATTGTCTTCCTGTCACTTTATCTAGAAGAATGAATTGGAACAAATTTTTCGTTGGATACAACTCGAAAGTGCCACTACCCAAGCCAAGGGACAAGTCCTCATCGTTGATGATAATAGAGCCTTCATTTTCACTGTCCATTGACCACTGTACTTGAGCTACCCTTCCTGTTGCGGTGTCCAGCCTCAAAAACGTATAGACATTTTCCGTCGGATATAACTTAAATCTATTCTTCCCATTTATTCCGAATTCAATATTATCCAACTGCTTGGTAATATAAACAAGAGTAGAATCACATACACTGTTCGTGACAGATTGAGAATACCCATTCATTGCAATGGTAATCAACGCAACACTTAACATTATCTTCTTCATGATGTTTTTTTTAAAAGTTCTACAATATCTATTCTATAACCCATCGCATTGCGATTTTTGACAAGACTTCAATGCTGAGACTATCTTCTAGCTTTACCATAAGAAGCAAGCCACATCTATCTTCCAGGAAACTCATTTGTCACCAAGATGCGCTTTAGCCAACATACGACGCAATTTGACGAACCCCCTTTCAAGAGCCTCCTCGTCTGCCTTTTTCTCTTCCTCAGAGCGGTTGAGATAACGCTGGTAGTTTGCCTGCGCCTCGGCTTCAAACCGCTGAGCCACTTCACCAGTCAATACTGGCATGGATGCTATCGGTAGTGCCATTTTTTTTATTTTTCAACATTGTTTATTCCTTTGCAAAGGTACTCAAACTAATTGATAACGAGCACATTTTTACGTTTATATTTGCAGGATAACGTGATTTTCACTATAATTGTTTGTCTATATAGGTATATGGCAAGAAGGCCTCATACCTTCCGTACCTATTTTTTCTTCATCCTATCTCGCCATGTCTTGTCCCAAATGTGGAATTTTAAATAGCGATTGCTTGATAGTAGTTTTTTCAACTGGGTAGGGCGCAGTCCTTCTTCTGTTATGTAGAAACGATCTTTTTCTTCCCAGTAGTTAGCCTCATCATTGTATTTCTCGTCCAGCTTCTTTGCCGCCTCATAAGCCGCCTCATACGAATTGTATGTTCCCTCTACCCATTTGTATGCGTTGGCAACACGCCAAAGTGTATATTCCTTTTCCATTTTATTCCGTATCAGTTCGTACTATATATATTCGGGAAACTACTTATCGAGGATGATAGCTGACGAATGTTGCGAGCCAGCAAGGACGGGATTGGGTTGTGAAGGAAAGCTCGTGGACTTGATGCAGTGGGACTGCCACCTCATAAAATCCTAAGACTGCACTACCCTTTCTGTGAGAAGTGACTCCGAAGGGATTCAAACCCTTGACCTTCAGAACCGGAATCTGACGCTCTATTCAGCTAAGCTACGGAGCCAATTGATAAAAATCGGGTGCAAAGATACGGCATTTTTTCCAAACCGCAAAATAATCCTGCGAAAAAACGCCGTATCTTTGCCTCCAGGGACAAAGGTGGGAGCAATAGCACGTCAGGCCAGATCGAGGCTGAGGGATTGCACCAACCGGCCCACGGCAGTATTCTCCTTGACCAGTTGGTCGAGCGTCTCCTTGGGCGAGAGCAGGGGCTTGATCTCATCCTGCTTGGCCAGACGGATGGAGACCTGCAGACTGCCATTCTTCAGGCATTTGGCCAGCGTGGCACGGATGCGGCTCTTGATGGTCAGCATCTGGTCGTAGAGGATCTGATTCTCCGCCACGATCTCCACGTTGGGATAATCGGTGATGACAGGACTGAGGTTTCTCATTCGCGTGGACATAGCCCGCATGTTCTCTGGCATACGGGTGCACATCGCGCGCCACTGGACGAGGAGATCCTCCTCCGTGAAGGCGTTGCGCTCCTCGGCATTCTCCACCTCCACCGTCTGCTCCGCCGTGGGTTTATCCTTGTGGGTCAGGATATCGCCAAAGGACATTCCCATGCTGCGCCCGAGATTGAGCTTGGCCGACTTCAGCGCCCCTGCGGGAGGAGCCGTCCTAACTGTCTCGGAAGACTGCTGAGTTGGCTTGGGTTCCATCCTTTGGTCAGCCTTTTGGTCAGCAGACTGCGACTGATCCGTAGCCGGCTGCACGGTCTGCTGAGCGTGTTGCCGTTTTCTCTGTGCAACCGGGGCCACCTGCGCGCCCCTTTCTGGCTGCACCTGTCGGAGTAGTTTCTGAAACAGGGTTTTCAACTGCTTAGGGCTACGCCCCGCACCCGCCGCATCGTCCTCGGGCTGGGTGATCTGTGCAATCTCGATGAGCGTCAGTTCCACGAGCAAGCGCTTGTTGGACGACTGGCGATACTGCACGTCGCAACGGTTGGCAATGCGCAGCGCTTGGTAGAGGAAGCGGGCCGGACACTTCTGCGCCTGCTCCCGATACTGCTCGCGCTGGCGGTCGCTGACCTCCAGGAGCGGCAAGGTCTGCGGGTCCTTGGCCATGAGCACGTTGCGGATGTGGCTGGCCAGTCCGACGATGAAGTTGCCCCCGTCGAAGCCCTTCGCCAGCACGCCGTTGAGGAGCAACATGATGTCGGCCACCTTGTTGTCCAGGGCCAAGAAGACGGTCTTGAAGTAGTTGTCGGCATCGAGGACGTTGAGGTCTTCGATGGTCTTCTCGAAAGTGACATTGCCCTGCGAGAAACTCGCCACCTGGTCGAAGATGGAGAGCGCGTCGCGCATACCGCCGTCGGCCTTCTCCGCTATCACGCCCAGGGCCTCCTCCTCATAGGAGATTTTTTCGCGGTCGGCCACCATCTTCAGTTGCTGGATGATATGGGCCACGGACATTCGCTCGAAGTCGTAGATCTGGCAGCGCGAGAGGATGGTGGGCAGGATCTTGTGCTTCTCGGTCGTGGCGAGGATGAAGATGACATGGGCGGGCGGTTCCTCCAACGTCTTGAGGAAGGCATTGAAGGCCTGCTGCGAGAGCATGTGGACCTCGTCGATGATAAAGACCTTGTAGCGGCCCACCTGCGGAGGGATGCGGGTCTGCTCCATGAGCTGCTTGATCTGATCGACACCATTGTTGGACGCGGCATCGAGCTCGAAGATGTTGAAGGAGCGGCCCTCCTCAAAAGCCTTGCAACTCTCGCAGGCGCCACAGGCCTCGCCGTTGTCGGTGGGGTGCTCGCAGTTGATGGCCTTGGCGAAGATGCGCGCACAAGTGGTCTTTCCCACACCGCGCGGACCGCAGAAGAGGTAGGCGTGGGCCAGTTTGCCCGACTTGACCGTATTGCGGAGAGTGGTGGTCAGCGCGTCCTGGCCGACGACGTCGGAAAACTTCATCGGACGGTATTTGCGCGCAGAAACTATATATTCGTTCATTGGCTGAGTTAGGTTTTGGCCTGATGTCGGCGACGCAAGACGGGCAGCCCCCATCCACGCCGCAACCAAGCGCCCCAAGGCGCCCGCAGGCTTTATCACATTGCAAAGGTAGCAAAAAGTTGGTAACAATCCTCGCGCCCATCCACATTTTATGGTTAAATAGATAAAAAATGCAAGAGCGTTTGCCCTTTGTATGCTTTTAAATACTTACTTTTGCAGAAACAAAAATCGAACGTGATTAAGATTACCGGACATATCGTCAGAATCCTCAGCCGCTTCAAATACCACATCGTGGTGGTGATGGGCGTGCTCTATGTCGGCTTCCTGGGCGACGACTGCTTCATGAAGCGCTTCGAGTACGACTACAGGATCTCTGACCTACAGGACGAGATCGCCAAGTATGAGAAGGTCTATCAGACCAACAACCAGCGGCTGCACGAGCTCCGGGCCGATTCCTCGGCCATGGCCCGCGTGGGTCGCGAGCGCTATTTCATGAAGACTGACGACGAGGACGTCTTCGTGCTGAGCGACGATGATAATTCGGACAACAACCCAGCTTTCTATGAAACAATTAAGTAAGGCAGAGACCTTCCTCTTCCTCGCCGGCGGCGTGCTGATGGTGGCGGGTGCCGGCTGCTATGTGTTCTTCATCCTCCAGGGCCTTGTCTGCTTCCTGGTGCTGGCGGGAAGCCTGCTCTTCGCCGCCATGCAAGCGCGCCAGCGCTATGAGGGCACCAGCATCACGCTGCGCCGTCTGCGCCGCATCCAGTTTTTCGCCCTGGCCTGCTTCGTCTGCGCCGGCGTATTCATGGTCGAGGACTGCTACCACCTCCTCAAGCCCTGGTTTGCCCAGTCCATCTCGGGCTATGCCAACTACGTCAATATCTTCCACAACAACTGGGTGGTGGCGCTGCTGATAGGCGCCCTGCTGGAGATGTACACCACCCACCGCATCGGCCACGAGCTGCGTAAAGAAGAGCAAGAGAACCATCAATAACGAAATCTAAAAGGATCTGTCGCCGAGACCGCCTCGGCCAAATGGTCAAACATATTATGAACAAGATCGTCTATACTATTACCGCACTCCTGTCGCTCACCTCCTGTGCCGGCACCTACGACATACAGGGCTCATCCAACGTGTCGGACCTTGACGGCCAGAAGCTCTATCTGAAGGTGACGAAAGACGGCAACCTGACCAACCTCGACTCCTGCGACGTCGTACACGGTCAGTTCTCCTTCAGCGGCAAAGTAGATAGCGCCCACGTCGCCCGCATCTTCATGGACGACAAGGACCTCTCGCAGCCCGTCGTCATCGAGCAGGGCAACATCAGCATCAAGCTCGACAACACACAGCAGAAGGTCAGCGGCACACCGCTCAACGACAAACTCAACAAGTTTTGGAATCGCTTCGTGCAGATCCGCAACCAGTATGCCGACATCGACCACGAGCAGAGCGCGGCCATCATGAACGGACAGGACGAGGCGGCGGTCAACATCCGGCTGGCCAAAAAGGCCATCAAAGTCTTTGAGCAGGGCGACAAACTCTTCACGAAATTCGTGACGGACAACTTCGACAACATCCTGGGTCCGTGGGGATTCTTCACCCGCATCCAGTATGACACCACGCCCGACGCCTACCCCGTCTGGCTCAACGACTACCTCTTCGCCACCGCCCTCGACGGTCTGCCCTCGTGGATAGAGTTTATCATGGCCAAGGCACCCGACAACTTCAAGAACGACCCCGACGTGAAGCAGTTCTACCAGCACTTCCAGGAGACCTTGCAGCGCAACAACGGCACGATGGAGGACGTGCCAGCCGTGCCCATGAGCGAAGGCGACGCCAACGTGGCTCCGATCACACCCAACCAGATGGCGAGCGACTCCATATCTTATTAGACTTCCATTCCCCCTATACCTATTATATATAGACACAGAGAATCATGAGCACGCTGATCAAAAACGGCACCCTCGTCAATGAGGGCGTGTCGAGACGAGGCATCATCACCATAGGCGACGACGGACGCATCGCCTCCATCGGAACGGAAGCCCCTCTGGCGGAGGACCACTACGACCACGTCATCGACGCGGCAGGATGCTATGTGCTGCCGGGCGTCATCGACGAGCATGTCCACTTCCGTGAGCCGGGCATGACGGACAAGGCGACGATACGCAGCGAGAGCCGTGCAGCAGCCTACGGCGGTGTGACCTCCTATATGGAAATGCCCAACACCGTGCCTACCACCACGACGGAAACGGCATGGGAGGACAAACGGCAGCGGGGAAGGAAAGACAGCGCCGTCAACTACGCCTTCTATCTCGGCGCAACCAACAACAACGCCGAGACGCTCCGTCAGGCCGACTGGCAGCATACGCCCGCCATCAAACTCTTCATGGGATCATCGACGGGCAACATGCTCGTGGACCGTGGCGAGGCACTGAAAGAGGTGTTCCAGTTGGCTGCCAAGCTCGACATTCCCGTCGTGAGCCACTGCGAGGACGCCACACTCATCAGCGAGAACATGCGACTGGCCAAGGAGCGCTATGGCGAGGATCCTGCCGTGGAGCACCATCCCGAGATCAGAAGCGAGGAGGCCTGTGTTCGGTCCACCGCCCTGGCCCTCCAGTTGGCCACCGAGGCAGGAGCAAGACTCCACGTGGCCCATATCTCCACCGCCCGCGAACTGGAGATGATCGCCGCCCATGGCGACGCCAACATCACCGCCGAGGCCGTGACGGCACACTTGCTCTTCACGGACAAGGACTACCAGCGACTGGGCACCCGCATCAAATGCAACCCTGCCGTCAAGACTGCCCACGACCAAGAGACCTTGATCGAAGGACTGACCGACGGACGCATCCTCACCATCGCCACCGACCACGCCCCTCACCTACCCTCGCAGAAAGAGGGAGGCTGCGCACGGGCCGCTTCGGGAATGCCCATGGTGCAGTTTAGCCTCGTCGCCATGCTGGGACTGGTCGATGCGGGACGGATTACGATCGAGCAACTGGTGGCGCTCATGGCCCACCATCCGGCCCAATACTTCCACGTCAGAGAGCGCGGTTTTCTGCGCCCAGGCTACCATGCCGACATCGCCATCGTGCGCCCCGACAGTCCGTGGACGCTGACGAAGGCAGAGATACAAAGTCCGTGTGGATGGAGCCCCTTGGAGGGAAAGACCTTCCGCTGGCGCGTGGAGCAGACCCTCTGCAACGGCCACCTCGTCTATGACCGCGGCACCTTCGACGAGGGCTACCGCGGCGAGGAACTGGAGTTTGACCGTACAAAATAGCGTTTGACAGATCAAGATAACATCTGACCATTCAAGATAGAAGCACTCAGAGCCCGTGATAGCAAGAATCGTCATCCCCCTCCTGTTGGTCATCGTCCTCTCCGACCTCTATATCGACGTCCACTATTTCCGCCGCCGATATAGTCTGCCGTGGTGGCTGCGACTATTGTGGTGGGTGCCTTGCATCGCACTCTCGACCTATACCATCACCCTCGCGTCGCTCCCGAGTTTTGCTCCCTCCGACCTTGCCTGGCTCAACACCTATTTGCTCCTGCTGGGCTTCTTCGTCGGTCCGAAGGCCATCTTTGCCATGTGCTCCTTCCTCGGGTCGTGTCTGATGCGGCTGACGGGCTGGCCGCGCATCAACCTGGGCCACTACATCGGCATCCTGCTGGGCTGTGGCGGCGTTCTGGCCTATATCTATGGTCTGACCGTCGGCGTGAGACAGGTGAAGGTAAACCACCTCACGCTGCAGTTTGACGACCTCCCCGCAGCCTTCGACGGCTACAAGATCCTCCATATCTCCGACCTCCACCTCGGCACCTTCTACGGCTGGCGACAGAAGATTCTCCAAGCGGAGATGGACTCCATCGCCTGGCAGCACGCCGACCTGATGGTCTTCACGGGCGACGTGCAGAACATCCGTCCCCAGGAGATCTTTCCCCACACCGACCTGCTGCGCAGTACGACTCAGGGCATGGTCTCCGTACTCGGCAACCACGACTATGCGAGCTACGCCAAAGACACTCACGAGGCTCAGGACCGCCTGTTGCGCCTGCTCGTAGAGACAGAACAAAACGCCCTGGGATGGCGGTTGCTGCGCAATGACCATCTCGTCATCAGACGCGGTGGCGACTCCCTCGTCGTGGCAGGCACGGAGAACGACGGCGAACCACCCTTCCCCAACCTTGCCGACACGAGGAAGTCCCTTGAGGGCGTGCGGCCAGGGGCATTTGTGGTGATGCTGCAACACGACCCCTCGGCCTGGCGACGAGACATACTGCCCAAGACCACGGCCCAACTGACGCTGAGCGGACACACCCACGGCGGACAAATGCAGTTCTTCGGACACCGGCCGACCCAATGGCGAGGCCGTCCCGACAAGGGACTCTACGAGCAGCAGGGACGCTACCTCTACGTCAACACCGGACTGGGAGGACTGGTGCCGTTCCGGCTGAACATGCCCAACGAGATCACCGTCATCACGCTCAGGACGAAGCGCCGTCCGGCAGACTCGGTCGCCAAGGACAACTGACAAGAACATCCGAATCGATAATAACTCAATATTTTTTAAAACACACACACAACATGAAACTCATTTACAGGATTTATCAACTCTTCGTGGTCCTGCCCTTCCTCATCTTCTGTTCCATTGCCTGTGCGCTGGTGACGACGATCGGATGCACGCTGGGCAACGGACACTACTGGGGCTACTACCCCGGCAAATGGTGGGGACGGTTCATCATCTGGGTCAGCCTGCTCCCCATCAAAGTGGAAGGACGGGAACATCTGCACAAGGACCAGAGCTACGTCTTTGTCAGCAACCACCAGGGATCGTTTGACATCTTCATCATCTACGGCTTCCTGGGCCGCAACTTCAAGTGGATGATGAAACAGGGACTGCGCAAGATACCCTTCGTGGGCAAGGCTTGCGAGGCAGCCCACCACATCTACGTCGATAAGCGCGGCCCGAGCAAGATCCGCCAGACCTACGACCAGGCACGCGAGGTGCTCCAGGAGGGCATGTCGCTGGTAGTGTTTCCCGAGGGAGCACGATCCTTCACTGGCCACATGGGCGTGTTCAGAAGAGGTGCGTTCATGCTGGCCGACGAACTCCAGTTGCCAGTCTGCCCGCTGACGATCAATGGCGCCTTCGACGTGATGCCCCGCATGCGCGACTGGCGCTGGCTGACGTGGCACCGGCTGAGCCTTACCATCCACGAGCCCATCTACCCCACCACGCAGGGACCGGAGAATGTCAAGACCACGATGGACGAAGCGTATAAGCGCGTGATGTCGGGACTGGTCAAGGAATACCAAGGATTTGTGGAAAACCCCGATCAGTAAGGAAATTGTGGGACTCCGACCAGCAAGAACAAGGAGAAACCCGCGGGGGTTAAACTTTTTTATCCTCATCCTTGCGCCCTTTCAAGTAAAAAGCATTATCTTTGCAAACAATATCAATCCAACCTATTATGGAGAAGAGCGACAGCATCATCATCATCCCGACGTACAACGAGAAGGAGAACATAGAGAAGATCATACGAGCCATCTTCGGCCTGGAGAAATACTTTCACATCCTGGTCATCGACGATGGCAGTCCCGACGGTACGGCCGACATTGTCCACCACCTGATGGAGGACGAGTTCAAAGGCCGCCTCTTCATCGTGGAACGTAGCGGAAAACTGGGACTTGGCACGGCCTATATCGCCGGATTCAAGTGGGCTTTGGAGTGCGACTACGGCTACATCTTCGAGATGGACGCCGACTTCAGCCACGATCCAAACGACCTGCCACGCCTCTATGCCGCCTGCCATGACGAGGGCTACGACCTCAGCGTGGGCAGCCGCTACGTCAGCGGTGTGAACGTCGTCAACTGGCCGATGGGACGCGTGCTGATGAGCTATTTCGCCTCATGCTACGTCCGCCTGGTGACGGGTGTCAACATCCACGACACCACGGCAGGATTCGTCTGCTACACTCGGCGCGTGCTGGAGACCATTCCCCTCGACGAGGTGAGATTCAAGGGCTACGCCTTCCAGATCGAGATGAAGTACACTGCCTACAAGATTGGCTTCAAACTCAAGGAGGTGTCCGTCGTCTTCACCAACCGCCGCGAGGGCACGAGCAAGATGAGTGGAGGTATCTTCTCCGAAGCGCTCTTCGGCGTCGTCCGCCTGCGCCTGGATGGCTTCTTCCGCCGCTATCCGAAGATCAAGGCATAAGAAGAAAGGCTTAGGGGGAGCGCCAAAACGCCGGACACCGCCAGGGTGGCTTGCCGATGGCAGAAGAGCGACCTTGGACCTGCGATCGTACGACCCAAACAAAGCATACGGCCAAATAACGCATACGGTTCAACAACGTATTACGGCTCAACAACGTATACGACCCAAACAACGCGTACAAATACGAACTGCGTCTAAAAGCGAGTTTCACCCACAAGGGACTCTCCTGGCGCTTCGTCCTTGTAGGAGTTGTTTGGGTTGTCCGTTTTAGGTGATTCGTTTTGATTTGCTCCCGATCCCGCCAGGGCAAGACGGCGACCTGGGCCGACCTGGGCCGAAAGCCTCACTTTGCATAGCGTGTGCAAAAACTGTGCAACAAAGCCATGACAAAGGCAAAAAAGATGCGCAAATAGTTGGTTCATTGGCGAGTTTATCGTACCTTTGCAGCAACTTCGCGGCCCATCCATAGCCTCGCCCCCTTGTCGGGACGATGGAGAAAGGGCTTGGCGAGGCTTCATTTTTAGATTGTTTTCATGGAACAAGAGAGATTATTCCCCGACTATATCTTTGAGACCAGTTGGGAGGTCTGCAATAAGGTGGGCGGCATCTACACCGTGCTTTCCACCCGGGCGAGGACGCTCCAAGACCGGATCCACGACCAGTTGATTTTCATCGGGCCAGACTGCTGGCAGGACCGCCCGTGCCCCTACTTCGAGGAGGAGAGCCTCTTCCCCGAATGGGAGGACGTGGCCCGCTGCGAGGGTCTGCACGTGCGCGTAGGACGCTGGACGATCCCGAGCCGCCCCGTAGCCATCCTGGTCGATTGGCGCCCGCTTTTCGACGAGAAAGACGCCTTCTACGGCCGCCTCTGGCAGCAGTTTGGCGTGGACAGCCTCCACGCCTTTGGCGACTACGACGACTCCGTCCTCTTCGGCTGGGCCGCCGCCAAGGTGGTGGAGAGTTTCTACCGCCACTACCGCCTGGACGACCAGCGTGTCGTGCTCCACGCCAACGAGTGGCAGACGGCCTCCGCCGCCCTGGTGATCCAGAAGCTCGTGCCCCAGGTAGCCACGATCTTCACGACCCACGCCACCTGTATCGGACGCAGCATTGCGGGCAACAACAAGCCGCTCTACGACTATCTGTGGGCCTACAACGGCGACCAGATGGCACAGGAGCTCAACATGGAGAGCAAACACTCGATCGAGAAGCAAGCAGCCCACCACGTGGACTGCTTCACGACCGTGAGCGAGATCACGGCCCGCGAGTGTGCCGAGCTGCTCGACAAGCCCGTCGATGTAGTGCTCCCCAATGGTTTCGACAACAGTTTCGTGGCCGTCGGACCGCAGTTCACGCGCAAGCGCAAGGCGGCCCGCAAGCGGCTGCTGGCCATAGCCAACGCCCTGCTGGGCACACAGATCGGCGACGAGGCACTGATCGTCTCCACCTCAGGACGCTACGAGTTTCGCAACAAGGGCCTCGACGTCTTCATCGAGGCGATGAACCGCCTCAGATGCGACACCGACCTCCAGCGTCCCATCGTCGCCTTCATCGCCGTGCCAGGCTGGGTGAGTGGGCCGCGGGGCGACCTTCAGGAGCGTCTGCAGCAGCGCAAGAGCTATGACACGCCGCTGGAGAACCCCATGCTCACCCACTGGCTGGGCGACATGGACCACGACCAGGTGGTCGGCATGATGCGCCACCTCGACATGGCCAACCGTCAGGAGGACAACGTGAGACTCATCTTCATGCCCTGCTACCTCACGGGCGACGACGGCATCGTCGATCTCAGCTACTACGACACCGTACTGGGCAACGACCTCTGCGTCTTCCCCTCCTACTACGAGCCATGGGGCTACACCCCGCTGGAGGCCGTCGCCTTCCACGTGCCCTGCATCACGACCGACTTGGCCGGCTTTGGCCTGTGGGCCAACAGCGTCAAGGGCGCCAGTGCCAGTATCGAGGACGGCGTGGAAGTGGTCCACCGCACCGACTACAACTTCTCGGAGGTAGCCGACCACATCAAGGCCACCGTGGCACGCTTCGCCGCCATGACGCCCAAGGAGGTGCGCGCCTGCCGGAGCAAGGCCGACAAACTCTCAAAGAAGGCCCTGTGGAGCGAGTTTATCCCCTACTACGAGGAGGCCTACGACCTCGCGCTGCGCAAGGCCGAAAAGCGGGCGGAATAGAAGGGCCAAGGATGCGCCCCGACACTCGCTCTATCCATTATATATATATAGAAACAACATTACAACAATAGATAACACTACACGCTATGAAGATCAAATCGGATTATTCCAATTTGCCCCAGTGGAAGGAAGTGAACGTCAAGTCGTCACTGCCGAAGGAGCTGGACTGCCTCAACGAACTGGCACACAACCTTTGGTGGGCATGGAACTATGAGGCCCGCAACCTCTTCAAGAGCCTCGACGAGAAACTCTACGAGGAGGTGGGCCACAACCCCGTTCTGCTCCTGGAGCGCCTCAACTACGACCGCAAGGAAGCGATCGTCAAGGACAAGGAGCTGATGCGCAAGGTCCACAACGTCTATAAGCAGTTTCGCGAGTACATGGACGAGGAAGTCAACAAGTCTCGCCCGTCCGTGGCCTACTTCTGCATGGAGTTTGGCCTCAACCAGGTGCTGAAGATCTACAGCGGCGGCCTGGGCATGCTGGCCGGCGACTACCTCAAGGAGGCTTCCGACTCCAACGTCGATCTCTGTGGTGTCGGCCTGCTCTATCGCTTCGGCTACTTCACGCAGTCGCTGTCGATGGACGGTCAGCAGATAGCCAAATATGACGCACAGTACTTCAACGCGCTGCCCATCGAGCGCGAGCTCGACGCCAACGGCAACCAGCTGGTGATCGATATCCCCTACCAGAACTACCAGGTCCACGCCCTTGTCTGGCACGTGAACGTGGGACGCATCAAACTCTACCTGCTGGACACGGACAACGAGATGAACTCCGAGTATGACCGCCCCATCACCCACAACCTCTACGGCGGCGACAACGAGAACCGCCTGAAGCAGGAGATCCTGCTCGGCATCGGCGGCACCCTCATGCTCAAGAAGCTGGGCATCAAGAAGGACATCTACCACTGCAACGAGGGCCACGCCGCCCTGTGCAACCTCCAGCGCCTGTGCGACTACATCCAGGACGGCCTCTCCTTCAACGAGGCCATGGAGCTGGTGCGCGCCTCGTCGCTCTATACCGTCCACACTCCCGTGCCGGCCGGCCACGACTACTTCGAGGCAGACCTCTTCGGCAAGTACATGGGTGGCTATCCCGAGAAGCTGGGCATCAGCTGGGATGAGTTTATCGGCATGGGCCGCATCAACGCCGACGACCACAACGAGAAGTTCTGCATGAGCGTCTTCGCCTGCAACACCTGCCAGGAAGTCAACGGCGTGTCGAAGCTCCACGGCTGGGTGAGCCAGAAGATGTTTGCCCCGATCTGGAAGGGCTACTACCCCGAGGAGAACCATGTCGGCTACGTCACCAACGGCGTCCACTTCCCCACCTGGACGGCCACGGAGTGGCGCAAGCTCTACGACTCCTACTTCGACAACAACTTCCTCTACGACCAGAGCAACGAGCGCATCTGGCACGCCATCTACGACGTGCCCGACGAGGAGATCTGGGAGACGCGCATGGCGCTGAAGAAGAAGCTCGTGAAGTATATCCGCGACAAGTTCACACAGCAGTGGCTCCGCAACCAGGGCGACCCCGCCAAGGTGATGTCCATCATCCAGCGCATCACGCCCAACGCCCTGATGATCGGCTTCTGCCGCCGCTTCGCCACCTACAAGCGCGCCCACCTGCTCTTCACCGACCTCGACCGTCTGGAGAAGATCGTCAACGATCCCGACCGTCCCGTGCTCTTCTTCTTCTCGGGCAAGGCCCACCCCGCCGACGGTGCCGGTCAGGGCCTCATCAAGCGCATCTTCGAGATCTCCCGTATGCCGCAGTTCCTGGGCAAGATCATCTTCCTGGAGGACTATGACATGCGCCTGGCCCGCCGCCTCGTCAGCGGTGTGGATATCTGGATGAACACGCCGACGCGCCCGCTGGAGGCCAGTGGCACCTCGGGCGAGAAGGCCGAGATGAACGGTGTGGTCAACCTCTCCGTGCTCGACGGCTGGTGGGTGGAAGGCTACCGCGAGGGTGCCGGCTGGGCCCTGCCGCAGGAGCGCACCTATCAGAACCAGACCTACCAGGACCAGCTCGACGCAGCCACCATCTACTCGCTGCTCGAGAACGACATCATCCCGCTCTACTTCAACCGCGGCCGCAAGGCCTACTCCGCTGGCTGGGTGAAGGTCGTGAAAAACTCCATTGCCACCATCGCCCCCCACTACACGATGAAGCGGCAGCTGGACGACTACTACGAGAAGTTCTACAACAAGGAGGCGGACCGCTTCAAGAAGCTGGTGGCCGACAACTACGCCAAGGCCAAGGAGATCGCCCTCTGGAAGGAGAACGTCGCCGCTCGCTGGGACGCCATCCATGTGGTCGATAAGGACGAGACGGCCCTCCAGGACGTCGCCACGGGCAAGCCCGTCACCCTCTCCTACACCATCGACGAGCAGGGACTCAACGACGCCATCGGACTCGAACTGGTGGTGCTCAGCAGCCATAGCGAGGACGACCTGCAGATCCACAAGGTGCATCCCTTCGAGATGGTGAAGCAGGAGGGCAACCTCTTCACGTTCAAGGTGACATTCGAGGCCGACGAGGCCGGCTCCTACAAGTGTGCCGTCAGAATGTATCCGAAGAACGACCTGCTTCCCCACCGTCAGGACTTCTGCTACGTGAAGTGGATCGACTAAGGACTAAGGGATAGTAAAAAACCTATGCGAGGGGATGTTGTGGAAACTCTTTTTCCACACATCCCCTCGCCTCTTTCTTGGTCCACCACGGCCCGCAGGGCGCCTATCAGCCCACAATCTGTCGCCGAGCAGCATTTTTGCGCTTATAATTTTTCGGGTATTTAAGATTTTTCGTACCTTTGCGGCGATATGAGATTCTCCGTCAAATGTAACCATTGCGGCCAGACCTTCATCGCCGAGACGCAGAACTATGGCCGCATGAAATACCGCTGCCCATACTGCCAGTCGGTCATGGTTTGCCAGTTCGACCCGCCCAAGGTGTTTCGCACCCGCGCTCGGTCAGTCATCCCCGTAGCCGATAGTTCCCCCGTGGCGGCCCATAGCCACCTGCCCATGGTCTCGTCGCGCCTTGTCACACCACCTGCGCCCCAGCCTGCCGAAGCGCCCACCCCCGCCCCTGCTGGCGAGGAACAATTGCCGGAGGCCAGCGTCCACCAGTTCAAGAAGCGTGCCGAGGGCTTTGCCGGTATGCTCCTGTGGATCTGGTGCCACCTGAGCGTCTTCTGCTTGTGGAGCGGCGCGAAGATCCGCAAGTTTCAGGAGGACTACGAGGACGGCGACCTATGGATCTTCTTCGCCTTCAGCCTGCTCTTCGTCGTGGCCGTCTGTGTGGGCCTGTGGACGATGGCCGAGGTGACGACCCTCATCGCCGAGGGCAACTCGTGGCTCAAGAGCACATACTACTCCATCAAGAATATGATCTGACGACATAGCCACGGTCATGGAGATACCCACCACGGAGGCAATAAACGGCCTCCGTTTTCGTTATATTAGCATGATGAAGAAGACACTTACAGCATGGGTGCTCGCCGCGCTCTGCCTCGTCTCCTGCGGTGTGGACAAAAACATCCGCAAGGGCGAGAAATTTCTGCAGTTGGGCGAGTACTATGACGCGGCGGCCCAGTTTAAGACCGCATACCAGCGCACCCCGCCCAAGGATCGCGACAAGCGCGGACAGTTGTCGGCCAAGATGGCACATTGCTACGACCGCATCAACTCCTCCGAGCGTGCCGTCGCCGCCCTGCGCAACGTCATCCGCTACCATCAGGATGACGGCGAGACCCACCTGATGCTGGCTCGCAACCTCATGAAGTCGGGACGCTACGCCGAGGCCGAGACGGAGTTTCGCGCCGCCCTCGACTCCATGCCCGACCACCCGCTGGCCACGCAGGGCCTCAAGGCCGCCCAGGACGCCCCGCGCATCAAGGAGCTCGGATCCAAATATACGGTGAAGCGGATGGAGATCTTCAACTCCCGCCGTGCCGACTACTCGCCGATGTTCTTCGGCGACGAGTTTGACCAGCTCTTTTTCTCTTCCACGCGCAACGAGGCGCAGGGCGACGAGCTGAGCGGCATCACGGGCACGAAGAACGCCGACATCTTCGTCAGCGAGAAGGACGAGAAGGGACGGTGGCAACGCCCCCGCACCATCGACTCGGGCCTCAACTCCGACTTCGACGAGGCCACACCCGCCTTCAGCGTCGATGGACGCGAGATGTATCTCACGCAGTGTCCCACCGACCCCTCCTATCCCCGCTACGCCCAGATCGCCGTCAGCAAGCGCTCCGACGCGGCCTGGGGCAAGCCAACGAAACTGGAGATCAGCCGCGACACGCTCTCCAGCTTTGCCCATCCCGCCATCTCGCCCGACGGCAACTGGCTCTACTTCGTCAGCGACATGCCCGGAGGCAAGGGCGGCCTCGACATCTGGCGCGTGCGCATCACGGGAGGCGGCCTCGGCGGCGTGCAGAATCTCGGCGAGCCCATCAACACCCCTGGCGACGAGATGTTTCCCACCTTCCGCCCCAACGGCGACCTCTATTTCTCCTCCAACGGCCACCCCGGACTGGGAGGCCTCGACATCTTCATCGCCAAGGTGGGCAAGGACCGCCGCTACCACCTGGAGCATCCCGGCTATCCGCTCAACTCCCAGGGCGACGACTTCGGCATGACCTTCGAGGGCCCGCACAACAGGGGCTTCTTCTCCTCCAACCGTGGCGACGGCCGCGGATGGGACCATATCTATAGTTTCGAGTTGCCCGAGGTGGTCCAGACCGTCAAGGGATGGGTCTATGAGATGGACGGCTACGAGCTGCCCGCCGCCGAGGTATTCATGGTCGGCGACGACGGCACCAACCTGAAACTCTCCGTCAAGGGCGACGGCTCCTTTGAGCAGGTCGTCGATCCGGGCGTCAACTACATCATGCTCGCCACCTGCAAGGGCTATCTCAACCACCGCGTGGAGCTCCACGTCGATTCCGTCGAACAGTCGGAGGAACACACCCTGCAGTTTCCGCTGCCTTCCATCCGCGTGCCAGTACTCATAGACAACATCTTCTACGACTTCGACAAGGCCACGCTGCGCCCCGAGTCGAAGACTGCGCTCGATGACCTCGTGAAGTTGCTCAACGAGAATCCCAACGTCACCATCGAGCTCTCCGCTCACACCGACTACAAGGGTCGCGCCGAGTACAACAAGCGCTTGTCGCAGCGCCGCGCCGAGTCGGTAGTGGCGTATCTGACCGAGCATGGCATCGCCCGCGACCGCCTCACCCCCGTGGGCTATGGCAAGGAGAAGCCGAAGACCGTCCGCAAGAAGATGCTGGAGCGCTACCCGTGGCTCAAGGAGGGCGACGTGCTCACCGAGGAGTTTATCAAGAAACTCGACAAGGACAAGCAGGAGATCTGCAACCAGATCAACCGCCGCACCGAGTTTATCGTCCTGCGCACCACCTACGGCATGTTTGACGAAAAGGGCAACCTCAAGACCATGCCGACGCCGAAGCGCGACGAGACGGGTGACGACGACGACCTCATACTCATAGAATAACGACGCATGACACTTCCCGAGGAGTTTACCACCTACACGCGCGCCCTGATGGGCGAGGAGCGGTTTGCCCGCTTCCTTGGCGCGCTCGACGAGCCCGCTCCCGTGTCCATACGGGTCAATCCCTTCAAGGCCGAGGCCACGCCCGAGACCGGGGCAGACCGCGTGGCCTGGTGTCGTGGCGGCTACTATCTCGACAGCCGCCCAGCCTTCACCTTCGACCCCCTGCTCCACGCTGGAGCCTACTATGTGCAGGAGGCCTCGTCGATGTTCATCGACCACGTCGTCCGCCAGTTTGTCCACGCCCCCGTCACGGCCCTCGACCTCTGTGCGGCCCCGGGCGGCAAGACGACGTGTCTGCGTGCCGCCCTGCCCGAGGGGAGCCGTCTCTACAGCAACGAGCCCCATCCGAAGCGGGCGCAGATCCTGGCCGAGAACGTCGTGAAGTTTGGCCACCCCGAAGTCGTCGTGACCAACAACTACGCCATCGACTACCAGCGCGCCGGCCTCCGCTTCGGCCTCATCCTCGCCGACATGCCTTGCTCCGGCGAGGGCATGTTTCGCAAGGACCCCGAGAGCATCGGCGAGTGGAGCCCGGCCAACGTGGAGAAGTGTGCCGCGCTGCAGCGGTCCATCCTTGCCGACATCTGGCCCTGCCTGCTGCCCGGCGGACTGCTGATCTACTCCACCTGCACCTTCAACGCCCACGAGAACGAGGACAACATCGCCTTTGCCGTAGAGGAACTGGGGGCCGAGCCGGTCGCCATCCCCGTGGAGGAGGCGTGGCGGGTGGCAGGCCCGCTGACGGGACCCCATCCGATCTGCCGCTTCATCCCCGGCACGACCCGTGGCGAGGGACTGGCCGTGGCGCTGCTGCGCAAGCCCGAGACCGCGGCCGACCTGCCCTCACGCGACCGGGGCAAAGGACGCACGACGCCCTTGCTGCGCGTCCTGAGCGACGGCGTCAAGCCGCCCCAGGTGAAGGGCAAGAAGACCCTGCCCGACGTTTCCCAGGCGCTGACGATCCTCGACGAGGCCAATCCCTATCCCCGCGTGGACGTGGGCTACGACGAGGCCATAGCCTACCTGCGCCGCGAGTCCATCGCGCTACCTGCGGCGGCCCCGAAGGGCCTCGTCACGATCTGCCACGAGGGGTTCGCCCTCGGCTTTGCCAAGAACCTCGGGACCAGGGCCAACAACCTCTACCCCCAGGAGTGGCGCATCCGCAGCACCCACCGGCCCGAAGAGCGGCCCGTCGTCGGCCTCACCCCCATCGTCCATCCATAAGAAGAAGAAACAAACAAGCTATATGCAACCCTACTTATCCTTATTAAACAGAATCCTCACCGAGGGCCACCAGAAGGGCGACCGCACGGGCACGGGCACGCTGAGCGTCTTCGGCCACCAGATGCGCTACGACCTCCAGGACGGCTTCCCTCTGCTCACGACCAAGAAACTCCACCTGAAGTCCATCATCTACGAGCTGCTGTGGTTTCTGCGTGGCGACACCAACGTGCGCTGGCTCCAGGACCACGGCGTGCGCATCTGGAACGAGTGGGCCGACGAGAACGGCGACCTCGGTCCGGTCTATGGCCACCAGTGGCGGTCGTGGCCCGACTACCGTGGGGGCACGATAGACCAGATAGCGCAGGTGGAGGAGATGATCAAGCGCAATCCCAACTCCCGCCGAATGCTCGTCACGGCGTGGAATCCGGCTGAGGTCGAGGACATGGCGCTGCCGCCGTGCCACTGCCTCTTCCAGTTTTATGTCGCCGACGGACGCCTCTCGCTCCAGCTCTACCAGCGGTCTGCCGACACCTTCCTCGGCGTGCCGTTCAACATCGCCTCCTACGCCCTGCTGCTGCAGATGATGGCCCAGGTCACGGGGCTCCAGCCTGGCGAGTTCGTCCACACCACGGGCGACACCCATCTCTACCTCAACCACCTGGAGCAGGCCCGACTGCAGCTCTCGCGCACCCCGCGGCCTCTGCCCACGATGCGCATCAACCCCGACGTCAAGAGCATCTTCGATTTCCGCTACGAGGACTTCGAACTGGAGAACTACGACCCCTGGCCCCACATCGCCGCGGAGGTCTCCGTCTGATTCATCCAAAACATTCTTCAAGCTATGCATATCACTCTGATTGCTGCCGTGGCCGAAAACCGCGCCATCGGCCTCGACAACCAACTGATTTACCACATCCGCGAAGACCTGCGCCGCTTCAAGTCGCTCACCACGGGCCACACCGTCCTCATGGGGCGCCGCACCTTTGAGTCGCTGCCGAAGGGCGCGCTGCCCAACCGCCGCAACATCGTGGTCAGCCGCACGGTGGCCCACTTCGACGGCTGCGACACCTACCCCTCACTGGAGGAGGCCCTGCGCCACTGCGCCCCCGAGGAGCAAGTCTTCGTCATCGGCGGACAGACCGTCTATGAGCAGACGCTGCCGCTGGCCCATCGCCTCTGCATGACCGAGATAGCGGCCACACCGTCGCGGGCCGACGCTTTCTTCCCGCCCTACGACGGATGGATCAAGGAGGCGGAGGAGCGCCACGAGGCCGACGAGGCCCATCCCCACGCCTTCGCCTTCGTCGACTACGTGAGACCGGCCGAATAGGCTTGGCCAGTTTTTTTCGAAAAAAGGCTTTTTTAAAAGAAACGGTCTTGGCTAGGCTTATTATTTAGGAAAAAGGCCTGGCAAGACTTCTTATAAGGTAAAGACAAAAGCAGGTGGAAAACCCGAAAAACAAAACAAGTTTTCGGGATTTTCCGCCAACTACTCCCCCTGATTGCACCCAATTGCATAGTTGAGCAATAAATATTGCACAATAGTTTTGGTACTGTGCATAAAAAACTATACCTTTGCACAAAATTTTTTAGATTGTGCAATGAAGCCGACACAGAGTTTCAACTCTTATATAGAAAATAGCATCAAAGACAACTGGGATCGGGATGCGCTCACCGACTACAAAGGCGCGACGTTGCAGTATCACGACGTCGCGCGCAAGATAGCCAAGCTCCACATCCTCTTCCGCCACAGTGGTCTCCAGCCCGGCGACAAAGTGGCGCTCTGCGGGCGCAACTCCTCGGCCTGGGCCGCCGCCTTCCTGGCCACCATCACCTATGGTGCCGTGGCCGTCCCCATCCAGCATGAGTTTACGCCGGACATGGTCTATAACATCGTCAACCATTCCGAGTCGCGACTGCTCTTCGTGGGCGACGTTGTCTCGCCGACGATCGACGCCGGAGAGATGCCGGCGCTGGAGGGCATCATCTATATCCCCGACTTCTCGCTGACGATGTCGCGCTCAGAGACGCTCACCTTCGCGCGCGAACATCTTAATAAGCTCTTCGGCGAAGAATATCCGAAGGCCTTCGAGCGCAGCCACGTCAGCTACCACCAGGACAGCCCCGAGGAGCTGGCCCTCATCAACTACACCAGCGGCACGACCGGCTTCTCCAAGGGCGTGATGCTACCCTATCGTGCGCTGTGGAGCAATCTCGACTTTACGATGCGCAGCCTGGGCGCCAACATGGCCCCGGGGTCCAATGTACTCTGCACGCTCCCCATGGCCCACATGTACGGCATGATGGTGGAGTTTTTCCTCAACTTCTGCTTAGGCAACCACCTCTTCTTCCTCACGCGCCTGCCCAGCCCGTCGCTCATCCAGAGCGCCTGTGCCGACATCCATCCCGCCATCGTCATCGTCGTGCCGATGGTCATCGAGAAGATCATCCGCAAGAAGGTGTTCCCGCTCATCCAGCAGCGCTACGTCCACCTGCTGCTCAACATGCCGGTGGTCAACAAGAAGATCAAGGCGCGCATCCTCCAGCAGGTGAAGGATATCTTCGGCGGCCAGCTCTTCGAGATGATGTTTGGCGGCGCGGGGCTCAACCGCGAGGTGGAGGACTTCCTCCGCCATATCGGATTTCCCCTGGCCGTGGGCTACGGCACGACCGAGACGGCCCCGCTCATCACCTACAGCGACTACCGCGACTTCGTGCGCGGCACCTGCGGACGGGTGGTGGACAACATGGAGATACGCATCGCCAGTCCCGACCCAGCCAACGTGCCGGGCGAGATCCTCACGCGCGGCACGAACGTCATGCTGGGCTACTACAAGAATCCCGAGGCCAGCCACGCCGTGCTCGACAAGGACGGATGGTTTCACACCGGCGACCTCGCCACCATCGACGCCGAGGGCCACGTCTTCATCCGCGGACGTATCAAGAACATGCTCCTCAGCGCCAACGGACAGAACATCTACCCCGAGGAGATCGAAAACAAGCTCAACTCGATGATGATGGTCAGCGAGAGCGTCATCATCCAGCGCGACAACAAGCTCGTGGGCCTCGTCCATCCCGACATGGACGCTGCCAAGCAGCTTGGCTTCTCCATCGGCGACCTCGGCGACGTGATGGAGGAAAACCGCAAGCAGCTCAACAGTCTCCTGCCCGCCTTCTGCAAGGTCTCGGCCATACAGATCCACGAGCAGGAGTTTGAGAAGACACCCAAGAAGAGCATCAAGCGCTACCTCTACCAGAACGCCTGACGGCACGGACCAAGCCATGGCCCCACGCCCCGCTCACCTACAATAACGAATAGCTTTGCATAACGATAACAAGTAGCGACAGATGGAACAAATTCCTAGTTTTAACGCCCTCATCGAGAAGAGTATCATCGACAACTGGGATCTCGACTCGCTTACCGACTACAAAGGCAAGACGCTGCAGTATCACGATGTGGCGCGCAAGATAGAGAAACTGCACATCATGTTTGAGGCCTCGGGCGTGCAGCGGGGCGACAAGATAGCCCTCTGCGGACGCAACTCCGCGGCCTGGGCTGCCGCCTTCCTCGCCATCCTCACCTATGGCGCGGTGGCCGTGCCCATCCTCCACGAGTTCACGCCCGACCAGGTCCACAACATCGTCAACCACAGCGACGCCAAGCTCCTCTTCATCGGCGACGTGGCGGCCACGCAGATCGACGCCACGAAGATGCCTGGACTGGAGGGCATCATCTACATCCCCGACTATTCGCTCGTGGTCAGCCGCACCGAGCAGCTCACCTACGCCCGCGAACACCTCAACGAGATGTTTGGCAAGAAGTATCCGAAATACTTCCGCCAGCAGCACGTCCACTACTACCGCGAGCAGAGCCCCGACGAGCTGGCCCTCATCAACTACACCAGCGGCACCACCGGGCGCTCCAAGGGCGTGATGCTGCCCTACCGGTCGCTGTGGAGCAACGCCGACTTCGCCTTCCACGTGCTGGGCAAGACGCTTAAGCGCGGCGACAACGTCATCAGCATCCTGCCCATGGCCCACATGTACGGCATGGCGTTTGAGTTTATCTTCGAGTTTCTCAAGGGCATGCACATCTACTATCTCAACCGCGTGCCCTCTCCCGCCGTCATCGCCCAGGCGCTGGCCGACGTCAAGCCGCGCATCATGATCGCCGTGCCGCTGGTCATCGAGAAGATCATCCGCAAGAAGGTGTTCCCCAAGTTGCAGACCAACAAGATGCGACTGCTCATGGCCATGCCCGTCATCAGCAAGAAGGTGCGCGCCGCCATCCTCACCCAGGTGAGCAAGGCCTTCGGCGGCAACCTCTACGAGGTCATCATCGGCGGTGCTGCCCTCAACGGCGAGGTGGAGGCCTTCCTGCGCAAGATTGGCTTCCCCTATACCGTGGGCTACGGCGCCACGGAGTGTGGCCCCATCATCTGCTACCGCGACTGGCAGACCTTCGCCCAGGGATCGTGCGGACAGGCCGCCTACCACCAGGAGGTGCGCATCGACAGCAGCGACCCTGCCAACGTGCCGGGCGAGATCCTCACCAAGGGTCCCAACGTCCTGCTGGGCTACTACAAGAATCCCGAGGCCACCCAGGCGGCGATAGACGCCGAGGGATGGTTCCACACGGGCGACCTCGGCACGATGGACGCCGATGGCAATGTCTATATCAACGGCCGATCCAAGAACATGCTCCTCGGATCCAACGGCCAGAACATCTATCCCGAGGAGATCGAGGACAAGCTCAACTCGCTGCCCCTCGTCGGCGAGAGCATTGTCGTGCAGCGGGGCGACAAGCTCGTGGGCCTCGTCCATCCCGACTACGACGAGGCGAAGCTCCTGGGCCTCAACAACGAAGACCTCAAGGGCGTGATGGAGCAAAACCGCCAGCAGCTCAACCAGGTGGTGCCCGCCTACAGCAAGGTGGCCGAATTTGAGATCCTGGAGGAGGAGTTTGAGAAGACACCAAAGAAGAGCATCAAGCGCTACCTCTACAAATAGGACTGGTCCCGGGCCGACCACCGCGCCGGCCCCGCCACCCGCGTCGCAACACACCAACGCCCCCAGCCGGAAGTCGTTCTCCAGCCGGGGGCGTCTTGCGTTCACTTTCTTTTTTGCTCTCTCGCGCGAGAGCGATCTGTACGGCCTTGTTTTAGCCCAATATGCGGTCTCTTGTCAGAGCGCCCTGTTCTATCTTGCTGCGAAATAGACACTCTCGTGTACGGCTGCGCGAAGCTGGTAGAGACCGGCCTGGTCCTGCGTCACGTCCATCTTCTTGCCGTCGGGCAGCGTGGCGCGGATCGTGCCGTCGTCGTTGAAGCGGAAGAGCTCCTTCAGGGCGCCATTGTCCTTGTAGTTCCAGCTCTTCTCCTTCTTGTTATATACCAAGTAGGACTTCTCGCCGTTGGGGTCCGTTATCTCATAACCGTTCTTGAGCGTCTTCACGGCATACATCCTGCCGTCCTGACCCATCACTTCCTTTGTCTCTCCCACATGGGCAATGACCTTGCTGTCAGTCCAAAACTCCACCGTGTTGAGCACCAGGAGGTCGGCCAAGCCGCAGACGGCGTAGGCGGGACTGATCAAGATGAAGACCAGCTCGTTGACAAACTTGTTACTCAAGCCCTTGTTCCAGTCCAACAGTTTGTTGGTCAGTCCGAAAGAGCCGATACATGAACTCAAGGTCACCGCGCCTACCAACAGGGCGAGAACAGTTTTCATTGCGGTTTTTCTCATTTTCAAATCGCTTATTTGTTACCAATAGATTTATCGCTGCAAATATATGACTTTTTTTGCATATACCGCAAAGATCAAGCTATATTATTAGTCGGGTGGTATAAAAAAGTCGATTCTTACTGCGCCTGACCGTGAGCTGCTGCCGCATGTTTGCCGTAGTTTGCCGTGACTACACAGCCGCCATACAGCTCGTCACGCCGAGGGCCGTGGCGATGGCCGTGAGGATCGAGATGGCGGTCTGAATAACAAAGCGCCATAACTGTCTTTTCTTTTCATCCATAATTTTTCTTTTCGTTTAAGGGTTTGACAAATGAGAACTTCTCTCTGTTTTTGGTGGCAACACGAGGACAAGTGAAGAAGGCAACCAATACAACTTTTACAATATTTTACAACCAAGTTTGCTTTATCCACTCAACATCCTCAATGTCATTAGGTTGAGTTAAGAAAACAACTAAAACAACCTTTACAACAAGTAACAACGCTTCGCCAGGACATTGCCTCTTCGAGGCCGAAGGTTGCTTGTAGAGAAACAACATTTACAACGCTTCGCCTTGCTCACACAACTTGACGCATTTCCTGCATAGTATTGTCCGCTTAGCCATGTGTCCCGCGAAGCTGTTCCATTTCATGGCACTCTTTCTCGCATGGCATAACTTGAGCAAGCTCAGTTCTGCGCATGTCCCCGCGAAGCTGTTGTA
>OBKW01000139.1_pt1 | contig 31551 bp, 17 predicted proteins | sample 1519791 | NCBI WGS metagenome assembly OBKW01 (sample SAMN02044682, study PRJEB22538) | human gut metagenome
TGACCGGAGTATTCCTTTATACCACTGTAAGTCCAATCATCTCCTTCTCTTTTAAAATCGGATAGCTGGATTGGGGCCACAAATAGTTTAGAACCACTAGTATTTATTCCATACTTTCTTAATAAACGTTCATATACACTCAGCTGGTACTTAAAGGTCAGAATCTTGGCGGAATCGTAACCAGTTTCAGAGGCTGTACCTATATAAGGTTTAGGTGATGTCTTGTAGTCAATAATATGAACGTTTCCCCTTTTATCAATTACTAATAAGTCAATAACTCCTAACAGCTTGTTAGGATTGCCTGATTCATTTATTTGTGAGGTAACTCCAGAGACTGCCACTTCTGGGAGGTATATTAAGTCTTCACCTAACTCCCTTTGTAAGGACTTCTCTAGGTCTCGGCAGTATTTAACAGTTTCAGCAATAACTTTGCTAGGAACTAAATTAGTGTCTAGGATTGATGGGAAATATGTGTTAATTAAGAAGTTATCATCTGACTCTCGTATATTCCTTCCACTCTTGGATTCACTGAAATACTTCTGCATTGCTTTATGAAGTTCAGTACCTATTTTACCCTGAGTCTTCCATTTATTCTCAATAATCTCCCTAGCTCTGGCAAATTCCTCATCACTTACTATGGGTCTAGTTTCAGCCCCCTCTCCAAATATGGCAGCAGCTTCTTCTTTATCAAAGTTACCTCCAGCCCATCTTGGTCTAATCTCTTTCCAATAGTTCTCAGGTCTAAATTCTGGGAATAATAAATCCCCGTCTAGGTTTCTCAGACCTTGTAGAAACTTATTAACACCAATATATCCATTACTAGACACATTAATGTTTTCAATATCATTCTTGCCATCTTCCGTTTCAGAGATAGTCTTATTTGCCTTAAGGGCTTCAGTATCCATCTTTAGATTCATTATAGAATCATAAGTTTGAATAGCTCTATTACTCTTGGCAAATACAATGTCCCCATACTTAGATACTAAATGCCTTCTTTCAAGTAAGAAGTCATCTAACTCTAACTCAGATTGGAAGATATGTCCTTTGTAATCATATATGCACCCCATTATCCACAAAATTCTTTTAGGTCTTTACTTTTCATCAAATCTGATTTAACATTAGCTAGTACTCTATGAACCTCAGCAGACTTAACATTAAGGGTCCCAGAGTATTGGTTGTTTGTTAATGCCGAGCCTAAGTATTCTGATAACTTTACTAAAGAAGAGTTAAATAGGTCTTTTGGATTCATAGTAGTTACACTTTGTTCACCAAATAATACGGAGTCAAGTACTCTGTTCATATTATAGAATGTTTTATGTAACACATTAGCTGGTAACTTATCAATAACGCTTCTCTGTCCTGTTATATATTTTGAGAACTCTGATACTAGTAGTTCTTCATTTATGTCTGAATCTGTTCTATTCTTATAGTCTCTGGCTAACATTGACCTATTAGGTAGTTCATTCATGGCTTCTACCATTGAGAAGTATAGCTGGGGGTCGCTGTACCTAATTGAGCCTAAGAATAGATGTAGCATTTCATGTAGCGGAGCATCAATACTAGAATTATCCATATTGATGTATATATCTCCATTATAGATGAAAGCATTAGTTGTCTTAGCATCGTCTACTATTCCATTCCATTGTTCTGAAGACAATTCTCCATTAGTGATACCAATGAAGTTAATTCCATATAAATTTGCTAGCTTCTCTAATATGCTATTAAAAACCCCAACATTTCTAGAAGGAGATGTAGAATCATCTATGATTATTCCCCCTTCATATACATTGTCCCACTTATTAGGACGCTTTTTAACTTGTATAGTTGAAACTTCATTAGAGGGAGTTAGTTCCACTTCTAAGTCCCTATACGTATTGTTTATTCTAATATTAGCTTCTTTAACATCTGTTGTTCCTGTTTGAGAGAGTATCTTATCATTCTTTACAAAGCTTGTATCATCTACTGTTTTTACTGACAAAGAACTATTTAAGTAAGGTCTAGAGTCAGCTCCAGGTATCTCATCAAGCTCTGGATACCTACCAAATTTATCTACAAATGTAGATACAAAAGCATTAAATTTAAATCCAGAGAGCCCAGACATCTTTAACAATGTCTGGTACTCTACTGAATTTTTATTAAGACATACTGCCATAAAATTAACAAGGATTGTCTAATAATTGAGCTATGATTGCAGAATATTGTAGACTATCAACAGTTTTAACATTCATACCATCAACAACTCTAGTTACATAAGGTACATCTAAGTCTGATTCAGAACCACCTAAGGATTCAGCCAGTTTAACTAAAGTCTCTCTACTATAAGTTTTACCCCTATAGCTTATAGATTTTAGATTCCTATCAACATCAAGATTAATCACAGAGTTTGAGTCAATTCTTATGTTATGGTCATTATATATATCCGCAACATCCCAAGGATTAGTGTAGTTAGTATTCTCAATAACTCTTGTATAATCCTCTAGGTTTGGTCCATATTGATAACCTCCCATATCCCCACTGTCATAATCATCAGATACAAAATCCATATAATCAGAATCATATTCAAAATCCCCATCTACCTCCGGATTATCCATTGAATTAGACTTCCTAACAAATAAGTGATATTTCATATTAGAATCATCATAACTTCTAACATAATACTTAGATGAATAGTTAGTATCTTCAATAGGAGCACACCATTTTAGAGCTTCGTCATAAGTGAAGTCTACCCCCTCAACTAACATTGAGTTAGAATCAAGTACAGACGTAAACTTATGAAACTCCTCTATTAATGGAGAGGATTTTGTTCTGATAATATCCTCAAAGATAGTAGTTAAAGAACTTTGAGATACAGTGTTATTAAAGTTTATTAGATTATAATAGAAGAACAGGTCTGTCAATGGATACCCTTGATATGTTGGAGCACCTTGTAATTGGTTAAAGGCTCTCTTATACCTATTAAAACGCTCTACCTCCGAACCAGTCTTTGGTAACATATTAGTTGGCAAAGAATATACGAATGCAGCGTTACCACTAAGGGTTCTATCTAATCTAGTTGGACTTAAAGATTGAATAAATTCATTAGGTTCTATATCCTTTAATTCAGGAATTACCACAGAATCCATCCACATTTTAAATGACTCATTACCCCATCTTGTTCCTAACATAATAGGAGTATTACCTTGAGTAGTAAATGTGTTACCAATACTATTCATAATAGTAACACCAGCTGGGATTGTAATTACCTTCTCAGAAGTTTTCATCCAAGTGTTCCTAAGAGTCATGTCACAGAATGACTGTAACTTCTTATAAACATTAGACCTTTCTTTACTACTGTAGAATCCACCGCCCTTAATAATTCTAGGACCTAAATCCCTCATCATTCTATACTTGGACATAACCATATACTTGCTTTCTACATCCATATGGAAGGCTTTCAAATACCCTCTATAGTGAGGTACAGACCATGCTGCATCCAATACGTTGAAGGAGTGCTTTAATCCCCCATACAGAGAGATTAAAGTGCTTCTATATTCCTCATCAGACATAAATTTACTAAAGGAGATTCTATATGGATTGTCAGTATTATTAGTTAGATTTCTTAGCTTTGCTATAACATCAGAAACCTTCATAATCATTCCGTCAACCATTACAGTACCCTCTTCAGCTGATATTTCCTTAATTCTATCTTCAAAGATTCCTTCGAACTTATCAATAAATTTAAGGGAGTCTTCAACACTATTAGAGAGACCTTGATTGAGGGCATAGATACCTCTCAATCTGCCCATTTCAGATGCACCTTGGACTAGCTGTTTGATTGAATCAATAACTCTGTATTGAACCCCTTCTGAGTTAGTGATAATGTCATTGTTTATCGTATTAACAAACCTGATATAATCAGATAACTCTTCTAAGAATTTATACATTGAGACTTTGTTCATAGATACATCCATAGACTTGATTCTCTTTCTTAAACTATCAATCAATTCATGACCTTTAGATAGGTCGGAGAGCTGTAGCATTTTACCTATTACAAAATCAGATGACTCACTCTTTAGTATAGAAATAAATTCTGGGTCTAATTCCCCAATACTTGGACCATTCTCAATATATCTAATAGCACTAGTAATTGACATACCAGCCTTTCTATTAAATACATTAGAATCCATGAGCTTAGAGAGTATACGAGCAGTTCTGGACATCATAGCTCCAGCTAAATCCTTAAGAGGAATTCCAATTGCTGTACCGTAAGTATATAATCCCATCATATTAGGTCCGGCATTGATTTTAGCCAATATCGGGTCTTTAGCATTATCAGTTGCAGCTGACATCAATGCTGAGAATACTAGCTTAGCATCTGTATCATTGTCCACACTTCGTAATGCATCTAATACTTCAAGATTACTTATGGATTCAGGACTATCAGTATATGAATTAGCTAGCAATCTAAATCTACTACCGCAAATAACCCTATTAAATAGTAGACCATATTGTTTTATTGGGTTATTACTATTTAATGTGGCATTATTGTAGTAAGTCAGACCATCAAATACCTTAATGGCAGATGCAACTATACCAACATTCTTCTTACCAGATTGAAAGTCATACATGGACTCATACTTATTTACTACATTACCTGGAGTAAATTGTAGAGTTCTCTGACCTTCTGTTGACCCTTTAGCTATATCCTTTAACAGAGCTACAGCATCATCAATAGATGATTGTGACTGCATTAAGTTAATAGGATTATCACTAATCTTAAACATATAAGAGGATATGAAATTCTTAATCATATCTTCGGGATTGCTAGAGTTCCTTACATATAAGTTATGTCGGTCAATCAGTTCCTTGATTTTATCAAATGGAAGATTAGAACCTTTAGGAATATATAGCTTACCACCATTCCTCTTAACCATTCTTAAGAAATTCGATAGAGATTGTACCGAACCTAAAGAATTGTCCAAGTCATATTCTGGTAGAAATACTACTTCTGAACCGTTAAAGTTAAACAATTTACCTGAACCTACAAAATCATGCGCCCAATTAGTTAATGATGTATCATCAGCTTCAACTAATTCTAGCTCTTTATTTGTAGGGAATGGAAGTTTCTCAGATTCGGCTAGAGCATTCTGAGAACTTAAATTAAAGTAAGGACTCCATCCAACATATTTACCTGTTCTGTCAAATGAATGACCTAATAAGGAAACCTTGTCAATATCCAAGTCAGAACCTTGTAACCAGAACTGGAAATAATTTACATAGGCGGAGTTTGTGTCTGTTTCATCAAATCCTACTACTCTCATTGGCATGAACGATTGCATAGACTGGGCAGGAATACGAGCAGCTAAGACGTCCAAAGATTTAATAAAAGACGTATGCAGTTCTGCAGCAGCATCTCTTATAGCATCAATGTTTGAGTCTTCAATTTTAGCTCTAGGATTAGTTCTCAATTTATCAATACTCTCAGAATATAGCCTGTTTACATAAGTTATAATGTCAGTAGGGTTACTCTTACCTATATATTTAGCAAACCTGCTAGCTACTTTGGATTTAGAATCCAGTATAGGTTGAATAATCTTACTAACTTCTTCACTTGTGGCAGCACTATTAGATACTCTGATAGTATGATAGTTGAAAGAATCAATATAGAATTGGGTATTGTTGGTAACAATTATCTCATTACCATTAGCATCTACATATACCCTATCAGATTCATCAGACAGTCTGTGTAGCTTCTCTCCAGAGCTATTAACTCTGTAAAGTTTAGCCCCATCCCATCTAGTCTCAATTTCTATAGGAGTTAGACGAGTGTTCTTATAAACTCTCTTATCAACTAAGTATACGTGTTTGCCGTTTAACCTCTTCAATTCAATATCAAAATCAGCATCACTAACCTTACTTTCCCAGTTAGATAACATTCTCTTTAGGAAGAACGTATCATCATTCTTGATAGTAGATAGACTATCCCCCCTCTTCAATCCAAATCTACTTGCATAGATTTTAGGCATTATTAACTCAAATGGTTGAGTTTGAAGAGAAGACTTGTCAACTTGTACTGTCACTCCGTTAATGACTACAGTATCTAGTTTACCGTTACTTACTGCTCCAAGGGCATTTTGGAGTTCTCTTCTTAGCAGTATCTTCTCTTGAGGGTCAACAGTAGCGTATAGTGATTTAACTACATCTAAATCCCACATATTATAAAGGTTGCCCTGAACATCTCTAAATGTGAAATTATATGAGGCTAAATCTCTACCAGCAGTAATGTTTTCAACTATACGGAAGTCTTTGTCAGCTAGCCTGCTTTCCAAATCCCAATATTGTTGAGGCGTTTCTATAAACTCAGTACTGGTAATCCCATCTACCGTAATTGTATAGTACCTACCAAGCTTCAGTTCAGATAAGTTAGTTATAGGTTTAGAATTGTATAATTCTTGTAACTTTTGAATTTCTTCATCATTATTAAAAGAGTCATACATTCTATCTCCATATAACTTCCAAATCTTATGAGAGGGATTTAACACTGCAAGGCTACCATTAAATTTAAGTCTAATAGCCGCCTTAGTAAGTGTGGCAGAAATAGAAGAGAAGATTCCATTAAAAACACTAGGATTACTATATGGAATTGTACCTTCTACATTCTTATAGGTTATTAACTTACCCGCCCTAGAATCTTCTATTAGAGTATCCATCACAGCTTGCATTAGATTGCCGTCCCTACTTGTACTATTCTGGATAGATTTAACTATAGTAGATATGATTGCATCCTTGAACTTGGATGCATCTTTAGTGTCTACATACTGTTCAAATCCTTCAACATAGTCATTGATTCCGGCTTCTGATAGTGCAAACATAGCCTCATAAACTTCTCCAGCTTGTTCTGTAGTATAACCCCTCGAAGCCAAAGCATTGATTACTTGAGTCATAATTGATAAAGTAGATTCATCAGCAGTATGCTCTGCATCTAACTGAATACCAATATCATCAGTTCTAAACTTCATTGTCAAGTATGGGTTATCATCAAAATAAGCATGTTTCAGGTTTACGTTGGCTGCCCCTTGCTTAATAGCACCAGCGGTTACTACATACTGAATAGAAGACCATTTTAGAGGTTGGTACACATCTGATTGAGAGACAACTGAGTCCTTCAGTTTAATCCCCACACCGTTAACAGCTTTGACTACATTTCTTACTGAAACCTCAGACGGAATTAACCCATCTTCAGATTGTGAATAAGACTTCCATCCTCCAAACATTTGGAATAAACCAAAGTTGTTTGTAACAGGATAGAGTGTAGTTCCACTGTTCGTAACCCTAGGAGCTTCCCCTGGTTTGGGGGTAATCTCAGCAGGGAGTTGTTTCACTATAGTACCATCAGGCTCTACTTCTGACTTAATTATCATATATGTACCATCCTCTGGCATATAGGTGATACTATTAATCATGTAGAATTTACCATCTGTTCCCTTATAGTAAACGTCTTCGTAAGATATAGGATTGCCTTGGAAATCTACAAGCACATTATCATTAAATAATACTCCTTCGAATTCCCAATTCTTACTCCACATCTTCTTAACCATCCTTTGTAGGAATTTGCTGTTACTCATGGTATAGTTAGTAAGGGCGAATGTGGCAGTTTTGATAATACCTCCAGTAGCACTTCCTTCTTTATAAAAATGCACAAAAGGTTTCTTATCAGCACCTACTTTAGCCCCACCAAGAGAGTTATTCTCCAAATACATTGTTTCAGGAGATGCAAATGTACTACCATCATATTGTTTAACCCCATGCTCATCATGGTCCCCCATAGGATTATAGGTAGGAGCAGTATCATCCTCGATAACGGCAATAGTATATTCAGGTAATATTCCATTTATTAAGCCTTGGCTCATAACCTGCTTAGCAGCTGTGTCTGATACATTTCTCTTATGCTGAGCAATATACCTTGCAGCCTCCTCAACTAAATCATTAGGACTAGCTGTGGCTTTCTTCGCGGGATGATTAGCATGAGTACCTACAGTAGTTAGAACATACTCTTGACTAAGAAGATAATCTATTACATTAAATCTAGCTAAGTCAGAATGAAGTTGTAACTCACCACCTCTCATTTCTAAGAACTTAGAGAAACTAAATCCGGGACTTCCCCAATTATAAGATATTCCATTCTCAGTGTAATCTCCAATAGAATATAGGTCAGACCATTTAGTAATATCAAAAGTTTTACCAAAGTTGGTATACTTAGCTAATATTACCCGCTTAGTAGAGAATTTTATCCAATCTTTATTCTTAGCTAGGTAGGCTACTTCGGGAGTGGTAAGTGCATTACCTCTCTCATCAGTAGTTTCAATTGTAAAATCATTATCAAGTAAGTCAGTTAATAGTTCTACCTCCTTAATTCTCCAGAAGTCGTCACTATTGGTTAACTTGCCAAATACCTCTTCCACATTAAGTCCAGCCCTGGTAAAATACTTAGGATTAAACCTATTAGTAAGGGATATTAATGTTCTGTTAAATGAAAGAGTTTTACCTCCCTGGAATGATACCTCGTCTTTAATCTCCAATTCTGGACCTCTAACCACATTCTGATAAACCCTTAATACTTCTTCAAGTACCTTCCTAGAATCATTTCCATAAACGGTATTCACTTCTGCGAAATTAGTCATAGGATTAAATACAGGAATTATTCCCTTATTAGCAAGTAAGGGATATTGAGTCGGGTTGTTGAACACTAAAGAACTGTCTATGCTCTTAAGGGCAGAGTTTAATCTCTCCCATTCAAAGGTTATGGAGTTTATTATCTTTGCATAACAATCCCCAAGCTCTTTATTAATAATAGCTATGGTCTCATCTTTAGTTAATTTATTGAAGGGTTTACCTAGAGGGCTGAGGGCGTTCAGATTTTCAACCATGTGGAACAAAGTAGACTTATCTGAGATAACAGAAGGTAAGAAGGCAGCATCTGTATTTCCAGCAATATTACATAAATAATTACTTACAAATGCAGTATAGAAGGATTCTGACATATTAAAATCAATATGCTTCTTACTATCAGTCCTACCTTTATACTCTCTCGATACCACCATTCCTCTATGCAAGAATGTATTATTCAGAAGGGATAATCCATTAGTAGCGGAATTCATATTCATACACTGATTTGTCCACTGACTTCTGTAGTTAGTACCAAGCATTGACATAGCAACTCCAGATAATGCACGACCTTCTCCGTCCCTGTTTATACCACTAACATAAGCATCTGTAGTCATAGCATAGGCAGCAGCTAAATCCTCCATTACTGGTACATAGCTAGGAAGTAGAACACCAATATCCTTAGCCCCTCTTTTTATAGAGGTTAGGTTCTCAGTTCCAAATACCTCCTCTTGCTTTCTTCTAAACTCCTGTGTACTTGTTTCTTTAGGAACCAAGTTATGAGAGAAGTAAGAGTTAAAGAATATGCTAGTACTAAGTTGAAGTAGGTCACTAATTGCTGCATCATATTGAATGTTACCATTTTTCGTCTTTAATGCAAGATAGCTTTCAACTAATGGTCCATCAGAAACAAAGTCTAAATATAAGAATTCCTTGAAGAATTGAAGAGCCTTATTCCAATCTTCCTCACCGTTAAATGAAACTAATGCTTTACCGTCTCTTGATATAGAGAAGGCATTAGACCTCTTCGCTTTTGGATTGAATTGAATAGACACATTCAAGTCTGGTATATGGAATCTAAATACAGAAATAGTCTTCACACCTTCCTTGGGGTCTGTAACCTTATCTTCCTCATATCTAGGATTATACTTAGCAATCATTGATTCATACTTAGTAGGAGCTGTAACGCTCAACGCAGATGAAATACTTCTTTCAAGTTGATTCCTTAATTGCCTGTTAAGATTATCCCTCAAAGTTGCTCTAACTATATCCCCATCCTCATTAACTCTATATTGCACAAAATCAAGAGGACTAGCAGTTGCCACTAATTGGCAGATAAAGGAATAGTAGTTAGTATCAAGAACATTATTCTTATAAATTCCAAATAAGGAGTGTGCATCACTACTAAAGATTCCTTGCCTCAATGAATAAACTAAGTTCTTTTCTATACTTCTAAACCCTCTAAGTAGCTCATAGTTGCTGTTAAAGAATGAGTCATCACACAACAATTCAAATAGTGCATGATAGTTCTCAAGCACGTTACCTGTGCTAGCTGAGGATAATAATGTATAGAAAGATTTACCTTCAATAGAAGAACGCAAATGTTCAAACTGAGGATATTTAAGGAAGAACATCCCATCAAATGTAAGAGAAGAATTGTGAATATCAGGAGAGTTAGTTAAACTCTTGATTTTAGATATAATATAGTTAAATGCGTCTAGTTTAACCTTCTTATCTGCAATCGGAGTACTATTTCCCCAAGTGTATATAGGAGAAGTCTCAACTAATAGCTTAGTTATGTCCGACACATGGTCATTCATATTTACATCTTTCTCCTTATCTCCCCAATTCCTACTATTGTTGGCTCCTGTACTTATAAGAGAATATCTATCTTCTGCACTATACTTAGGATAGTTCTCATTAATCTTCAAGACTTTCCCTAGTTTAGAACTAAGTAAATCATCAAAGTGATTTAGAATAACTAAACTATTATATGCCTTAATGAACTTCTTATCAATAATCCTATTCCTAGAATATATCTTTCTGAGTTCATCAGCAGTAAAGTGTGAATGGTGAAGGAACCTTTCCCCTATAGAGTTTAATTCTCCTACAGCGTTTAGATATGTCCCATCCTTCCACATAGTAAGATTAGACAGTTTCTCTAGAGTGTCCTGCACATCTTCTGATGGAAGTTTAGAATATGCATCCTTTAGATAGCCAACCACGTCTTGTAATAGAGTTTCTTGGTAATTCCTTAAGGCTTCATTAATTTCATGCTCAGTCTTAATTACCTTACCAGCCTCTCTATCCACAAGAAAACACTTAACTATATTATCAGTAACACTAGCTTCCATTGCTGAGGCAATTTCAGTTGCAGTACCATAATTAGTTACTATAAATCCTCTAATCCTTTGTTTTGCATCAGGGTCATCCAAAGCATCCAACTTGGTAGGATTCTCTTCAGCAGTATCATCAATGTTACTACTTTGACCGGAAAGATAGGTAGTCATGTTGGTTGGAACTATATCATGCAATACTGGAGCAACCTCCATAACGAATGCATCAATAAAATCTGCAAGGTCGGAGAGGGACGTAATATCGTACCCCTCTCCTATCTCTTTCAGACTATTAATAAACATCGCCTTTCTACTAAATTCGTCTTTCTCCTCCCAGATTTCTTCCAGTGTGTCTTGTAATACATCCTGTAAGTCTAAGTTAGAGTCATTCTTGTTAAATTTACATTTACCCATGATTATAATTTAATTTTTATAGTTATTGGACATGAATTGTCAGTAGTGTTTAGACGAGCCTTTTCATCTTGCTTAGATTGTAAGAAATTTACCAAATTCTGAAGCATATCCTTCTGAGAACCTTCGAATTGGTCAATCTCCTCACTAATCCTTTTTATCATTTTAGAAGTTGCTCTCATAGCATTAACTTCCTTATTAAATGCCTCCACACCCTTCGCAGATTGCACCTTACCAAGTGTAGCAAAGTTAAATACGCTAAGGATGTTCTTATATTCGGCTACTTCCTGTAATGAGCTTACCGAGAATACAGCAAGTTGAGTCCCAGTAGGAGCACTTGTCTGTTTTATTAGAGTAATCTCATTGTTATTCAGGTTTAGCTCTGCATTAAAGATTTCATTCCCCAAAGTTAAGGTAAATTTGTGAATATTTAAACTTAATTGGGAAATATCTGAAATGACAGAGTTAGACACATCAAGGTTAGATGGTTTAGTACTTATATAGACGTCAGAACCAATAGGTATTACTAGATGATTTGTCTTTCTATATGCATCTAAAACCTGCTCCTTAGACAGTGTTTGTAGAGTATCTACATCCATTTCTGACATAACTGAAGCAGATGCCTTGATGTTCATTGACCTAAAGATAGTATCAGCTGTAGGCTTAGGGGTTACTCCTATACGAGAGTTTCCAGCTAAATACCTACTATTGTCTCTACTACCTTTAAAGTTACCATTGTTAGTCATCTTGTTGACTATTGTTTCTAGTAATGGGTTTACGTTACCATAGAACGAAGGGCTATCTATCTTACCATTAACCATAAATGGATTATTATCAATAGAGTAGTTACCTGTATCATAAACTGCATCTAGAGCAATAGTGTCTGTAGAAGACTTACTATATTGTATATTGTAGAATATTCCATCAATCTTATTTTGACCTAATATATGTTCTATAGAACGTAAATTAAGTTCCTTAAATATTCTACTAGTATTATCTGCGTTTGGAGGATATACCGAACCTAATAGATAGTTTTGAAGGGCTTGTCTAGCAGTAATGTTTCTATTTAGCCCTTTAATATCAACAGGACCATTAAGGATTTCCATTTGGGCTTTAACATCTGCGCTATCAAGTTTACCTACCAACTTCATTATACCATCGTATGCAGTAGTATTGTAGTTTAGGTCACTTGTCTCATAGCCAGGTTGAGCTGATAATATCTTTATAATCCTGTAGGCAGTAAAGTCATTACCTATCCTCTTAATAGAGTTCTTATCTCCAGAAACAATGCTTAGTAGATTATCAAAATACTCCTTAACTGATGCTTTAGGAGGAACAACATAAACTAACTTCACCTTCTTCTCCAAAGAACTATCCTCTAATTGTCTATAGTAGTAATTCTCCAATTCTGCACCACTAAGCATTATATCATTACTAACAAGTACAAATGGGTGTCCAGGCTTGGCAAAGTTTACGGTTTTATTTCCAAATGAGTAAACTCCCTTAGGAGATAATTTTACCTTAGAAATAGAAGTGCCAGGAACCTTTGATAATTCATCAAGGGTTATCCATTTACCATCATATTTCAAATGGTCATTGTATTCATAATCAGAACCCTTAAGAGCATTAGTAATTGTCGGTCCTTGAGATTTAAGATTATTAGCCAATGTCCAATTTGCATCCTCCATGTAAAATACACCATTAGAGTTAAAGGTATACACCTTTAAGAAGTTAACTAAGGCATTTCCCCCTTCAATAGACGGATTAGCTTGAATAAATTTAATAAGTTCATTAAACTTATCAAACATAGGAGCACTAGGATTCCTTCTAGAAATCTCATTATATTCCTCTTTTATTGCCTTGAATTTGTCATTCTTAAATACAGTTAGAGGGTTAGGTAATATAGCTAAAGGTAGCTCTAACATATCATTAGTGCCTTCCCCTATAATGATAGATAGTGTCTTTAGCTTAATATTCTTACTTTCTTCATCCTCAGAGAATATGTAGCTTAAAGATTCTGAACCTGTATCCTTTCTAAATCTTCCCCATTCTGCGTTATTGAACGTACTTGCAGAACTCTTAAATGCAAATGTACAATACACATCATCTCCGAGACCTAGAATTGCCTTTATCTTCCTGGTAAGCTCTCCCTTATCAGCTGTATTGAATATAACACTCCTTAAGTTACCTATGGTCTTATCAAATGTTTCTTTGTTTTTTACTCCAGGTAACTTATTCAAACCGAAGTAGCTATCTAACCTTTTACTATTCTCTGGGGTTACTATCAGGTTTCCATCCTTATCAAATGAAGTTCCTGACTCAAATGTGGGGAATGTGTACATTAATAAGTCAAGAACAGATTCAGTTTTAGTGCTGGAAACGTGATTAGTTCCAGTTGTAGGTACTGGAGGTGGGGTTGTATCTTCGCTAGAAGCAAGGGTCTTATCCTTTATATCAGCCTCAGTGGGAAGTCCATTGTTAGTAATAATGACCTGCTTCTTAGTTCCATCATCCGTTACAGTCGTTACTACCTCAGAAGTCAGTCCAGCTTCAGGTACTACGGTTACAGAAGGAATAGTGGCATCCTTTTCCCTCTTAACCAATTTAGTAGGTTTATTATCTAAGGGAAGTTTATCTAACATATCCCTCCTTTCAGAAGAGAATGTCTTGATTCCATCTTTGGACAGTTCACTAACACTAGTAGAAGGGTCTTGGATAGAATTTAATAGATTCGAATTGTTAGTCTTATAGCTATCCTTAGTGTGAAGAACAATGCTACCCTGTATTGCTCTAGAGATTCCAGTATAAAGGTCGTCCCAATATTCCTCGTTCTCTAAACCAGCTGAATCGTCAATTATATAATACTTACCTTCAAGTCCTTGTGAAGAGTTACCTTGTTTAAAGTCTACTCTATCCTTATAAGTAGCACTAGAAAGTAATTTATATATCTCAGTATCAGTATCATAATAGATAAATCCAATCTTTTCATCTGGATTCATACTATTAATCATTAGGTCAATGTCTTTCTTTACCAGCTCTATACTATACGGTGCAGAATTTCTCAGGTCATTTATATTATAAACCTTAGTTCCAAACAACCCAGAATCATCCTGATAGTAATGCATTGACACATCTGAATCGTAGTTATTACTCCTTAGTTTTGGTAGGATACTCTTAAGGTTATTGATATTAATTGTTACTTGCTGGTTGTTAGACCTCATAGATACTCCCAGTTTAGGACACCTTATAAAGTTACGGCGAGCTAACTGTATTGTATTTCTAACATTCTTCCCTTTATAGTCGATAAGATGCCTTCCAATAGCTTTACTTTGGTCAAAGTCCCCAGCCACAATAACTGGAATTCCATACTTCTGTGCAAATCTATTAACTAAATCCATATCAACTACAGTGTATCTTGACACCTCATCAATAAGGATTAGAGATGGAGCTTCCGAGATTTCATTTATCTTGAAGTTTGACCTAGTAATAAAGTTATCGTCAAAATATATATCTCCATCAATTATAGACACTGGAATATCTTCCTCGGAAGATGGGTCTACTTCTTTAGATGATTTCTGAGGATAATCTTTGAAGTCTTTCCATTCCTGGGTTACCCTCTTCATAAGATGTTCTCTATCCAAAGTGGTAGCAGAATCAAGATTTAAATCGGCTTTTAAGCCTTTAGCACTATCTTCAGTGGCATGACCAATCCAAACACTTTTCAAAACTTCTGGATGGTATTTCTTTAGAAGTACTATAAGGTTATTAAATACGCCAGTAGTCTTACCACTTCCAGGAATACCCTCAATAAAAGTTACTCTAGAGAATCTTGGAGCAACTGAAGAGTCAAGTACCAATTCTCTAATGATGCCTGGGGCATATTTCCACTCAGTCATAGATGCTGCATAGTTCTTTAGGGAGGTATTTACAGCATCACAGAACTTATCAATCATACCTCCGTTAAGAATTGAAGCATATCCCAAATAAGTAGCTAACTCTTGAGTAGGTATAGGAGCAATCTTATCACTAATAATAGACCTATATTCTCCATAGAAGTCAGATGCCTTAACAGCAGCTCTAGAGGCAATATACCAAACCACTGCATTATCGTCTATATTAGTTGACTTGGAACTTAATGATTCTACATCATCACTTATAGTAATTAAGCCAAAGTTGTCTACGCTAATAAGCTTAGACAGTGCTTCTGGGTCATTAACCTTATCACTATTAGCTTCAAAGAAGTTATATATAGCATCATCAAGTTTTACCATCTCTGATTCTACCTGAAACCTTTCCTCCCTATTAAGGCTTATCTTCTTGGCAGCTGATATTTCTTCGAGTTTACTTAGACTGCTTACTGTCCCCTCAAACTCAGCTTTACCTGCCCAATCATTAGGAATGTTAAGAATAAAGCTCTTTATTCTGTCATAGATAAGTATATTCTTATTATTTGCGGTTCTTGTTTGTTCTCCTAACTTCTGAGCATTATTTGCAGCTATTATCTTTTGGAAGGTTTTAAGACGTAACTCAATACCTTCTAGGTCCTGCATCATTGCATCAGCCACATTAGACTGTAATTCTGCTAGATTAGCCTCTGAATCTAATTCGTTTATAGTAGTATTCATACCATAAAGATTAGATAAATCAGCGTTGTCTACCCTAGCACTAAGTAATTGAGCCTTAAATATATTAATCACTGAAAGAGCTTCAGTAATCTGGTCAAGTCTCTCATTATTTAGGTTAAAGTTGGACAAATCATCCATATGCTCCCTTAACGAAGCATCAGTTTCTTTAAGAATATTAGATACCTTTACGTCAGAATCAGTAGTACTTAATGAGAATTGGTCTAAAAGTTCAATGATATTAGAATGCTGCAACTTATCAATTTGAGCTTTAGCATCTTCTATCTTGGTTGCCTCTATATAGCTTGCATCATCTCCATACGTTTCTGCTTGGTTAATAAAATACCAGTATGCAGAATCTAAAGTGCCGTTTAATACTCTTTTCAATTCTGGATTAATATAACCTTGGTTCACAATAGGCTTAACAATAGCATCTATATGTGATGTTAAGAATTTACTAACAAACTTGTTATATTGCTCAGATTGAACCTCCATCGTATAATCTTCAGTTATTGGAGTATTTATTATGTCAGTAAATGTTGCCTTCTCTGATTCAGAACCTAAAGTGGTTAGCAGAGGACCAATAATACCCATTGATGAGTGTATATTGAACTCAGCCATATCTTCTACAAAGGATTCAGAGTCCTTGTTCTCATTAAGATGCTTGACATACCTATTTAGTCCGGTCTGTAAGATACTTAAAGTAGAGTGTAAGTTTTCATCAAGACTCTCGTAGTACTTTAGACTGTGGTTTTGGAATAAAGGTGCAACAACCTTAGCTATTGATTTATGAATTGAGGCAGCAGTACGTACTGCATCTTTGAATCCTGAATTCTTCCATCCATCATACTCTTTTGATATTTCCTCTAATTCATTCTTAGGAATGTCAGTTACCTTTTTACCAGTTTTGTTCTCAGCATACTGTATAAGAGTTGGGGCTAAGTAGGCACTACTAACAGCAGTTGACATCTCAAATAGAGCATCATAGATGAGCTGGGGAGCTAAATCTCCTTTCATATATGCCTCCTTTCTCTCTATTGCTGCCTTTAATTCACCTTCTATTCTACTTCTCTCAGTCTTAGTAGATTCATCTCCATTCTCCTTTACCTGAGCGTCGGTAGGTCCACCATTATCCATACGCTCTTGGGTTCCACCCAGTCCGTTAAGTTGATTGGTTAAAGTTACAATCTTCTCACAAACACTGTTGTAGTCTTGTAAGTAGCTTGCAGCCACTCTACTATTCTTAAGAGCAGAGAATCTTAAATCATTAAGAGTTTGTGTGTCTAGAAATGCATCATCACTAATGGTTGCGCCTTGTGCAGATAAAGTATTAGTAATAAACTTGGCTATTCTCCTGACCTCGGATTTAGCAGCTAGGTCTTGGTTGTCAGTATCAGTACCTTGTGCCCATACCTTTCTTCCGCCTACTCCATCTACAAGTTTAGTGGCAGATAAGTACTTATTACCTAATTCCATCTTGTCTACCATCTTTAGGAAATCACCCATCTTGCCATTTCTAGCCATATATACTAGTTGTTGCATAGCTTGCTCATTATTCATCTGACCAAGCTGCCTAGCTTCTCTAAGGTTAGGTAAAGCATCAAACATAGCACCACCTAGCATACCTCCTACGAATGACATACCATATCTGTCGAACATATTGTCCCATGCTTGTAGTGGCTGTGTATCACTACCAGCTAACCACATTCCTAGATTAGTAACTGATTTAGCGAAGTCATACATAACCTCTTCAGATACTTCCTCTATACCTTCCCCAAGAGCATTGGCGGCAGTAGCTTTAAGTCCACTTTTACCCACAGAGTAGTTAGCTTGAGCAACATCCTTTCCGAGCTTGAATATCTTTTTCATCCACTCAACTTTTTGGACTTTAGAGCCGTTATCAATAGTCTTTCTTGAACCTTCTGTCAAAGTTTTGACTACCTGCTTCATCTGCTCCTTATCCATCCTAAGTTCAGGAAGTATCCATTCTCCTAACCTACTATTAATAATAGCATATTCTCCTGCAGCATATCCTAATGTAAGTAATGCAGCTTCTAGGTCGTTAGCACCCTGTTCCTTAGCTTCACCATAAGCATCTTGAACTGTAATACTAGTCATGTAAGCCTTAGATAGAAGTTCTCCTATCTTGTTGTAGCCCTTCATGTAGTTCTCTAGGTCATTCTGAGCTTTAAATGTATTGACTGCTTTTAGTTCTTCAAAGTATCTTAAATCTCCAGCCTTTGGAGTTGCTACTTTAGCTTTTAGATAGCTATCAAGGTTTACATATTTAGCTTGAAACTCTTCTAGCTTTTTCATTTGGGCAGCCTCGGTAGACATATTCTCCCCCTTAAATAGGGCAGGTGCGTATTTAAATATCCACCTCTGCTCATACATTTGCTTGAATACATCACCAGCCAGATTAATGAAGTTCTCCATAGACCATGCGTTATTCTGACCATACTCAGAAGTTGTAGGTTCTAAGGACTTAGTAAATCCTTCTACAGCCGATAGAAACTTATTATCACTGCCAGAGAATACTTTACCCAGAGTAGCTAAAATCTTAGTGGTTTCTAAGGCAATACCAGCACCTATATACCAAGGACTTATCCCAGGAATGAACATAGGAAGGATTGAGACAGCGTTACGGGCTAAGGAGCCAACAACACTTTTATCGAGTCCGTCTGAGTCAAAGAAGTCATATTTATTGATTGCAGAACCATCTGTGGTTAGAGTATTTAACTTTGAAAGAACTCGTCTTCCATACACATCTCTACCGTCTAGGTTCTCATAATAATATGTACCATTCTCGTTTAGTTTCAATTCCCCCTTCTTATGTTGAACCTTCTCTTTGGTTACTGGGTCAATATGCTCCCCATCTTCATCCCATTGAGCCATAACTCTAGTATCCCAGAAGTCAGTCCAGAATGAATCATTAGGGGAATCATGCCATACTGGATTAGCTCCATTAGCTACACTCATAGGGTTAGCTAATACTTTCTGAGTTTGGGCAGCCTCATCAGCTGACATAGTAGGAGCGTCTAATAGATTTAATCTTCTAATACCCCTTGTCTGCCTTAATGGGTTAACTTCTCTGGACAGATAAATATCTGGACCCTTCCTTCTTTGCTCAGGTTCAGCGAATATATTATCTCTATGGAATGTAGCCTGACTTAAAATATCTTCTTGGTAGGATTCATCAGCCAATTGATTATAAGTCTCAGCCATGTATTTATATACATTATCAAACTTAGCTTCATCAAATTTACCATCAGTTTGAAATGCAGGATTATCTTGAATTTGGGGAATGTTCTTATAAGCACTTGCATCTGCTAATGAAGTGTTAGTGGCATCTAATCCTATTGCCTTAAAATCAGAGATAGAAAAGGTAGGATTAGACACTCTATTTAACAGCCAATCATTTTCCTTTGTATTTGTCATATTACTAGATTTTATAGTGTAGATAGTGAGGGACTTGGCACGTAAGTTTGCAATCGTTGCTTCTGTTGTTCTTTAGCTTCTATATCCATAGCATCATTACCTTGTATCGTAGGATAGTGCCCAGAGCCAAGTGAAGCATTAATAAGATTCTGTCTTACTGGTATATACACAGAACCAGAGTATACATTATTACCACTGGAGAATATGCCAGGCTGACTCATCTTAAATGATGCATCAGCAGCCTTTAATATTCTCTCTATACTTTTCCTTTCATTAATGTCAGTTACTTCACTAAGAGTATCATCCATTGTTGGGTCTTCTACGAATGCAGACTCATCTGCTGAGGCATCTAATACGGCGAATCTTCCATAGGCATTGGTATTTATTTGTCCATTAATGTACTTATATGGCAATTTATACTTAGCATAGATTTCATTTTTCTGAGCTTCATCCTTTATATCTCCTTCTCTAATCTCATTCTCAGCCAACTCTAATCTCTTTAATGAATCAATATCGGGCTTAAGCACCCCAGATTGTAATGCTTGTGTGTCAACAGGAAGGTCAACTGCAACTACATTAGAGCCATCTATAGCAACTCTACTTCTCTGAGATGAGTTTAATAACTGACCCCCCATCGTAGCATTCTTAAAGTCTAGAACTCCAGAGAATGTACTCCTTGCAGCATCCTCTAATGTAGCACTTCCTATAGTTTTACCAGAAGTATCAACTAATGGTGCACTATTGCCTGGTAGATTTAAACTATACGAATTTCCATTATTAATTTTATGGTTTTTAACCTCTCCTAGCCCAAGTAGGAATGCTTTGGCAGGGTCTGTAATGTTATTATCCCTACCACTACCTGATGTTTTAGCCTTCCCGCTAGCATCCATCTTCTCTTGTAAATCAAGTTTTAAGGTATGTTCTCCACTTAATGCCGATTGGGTTAGAGACATTAATAATTTTTTAACACCTTCCGCAGAGTTATCTCCTAAATACATAGCTGCCTTAGCTTGAAGAACAGTTCTCATATTCTTAGGTAGAGAGGTTAATAGATAGCCTAATGCCTGATTAGCCTGAGCTTGCTGGGATTTATCCATGCTGGACATTTTATAAAGTCCATCTACAGACATTCCAGATAGGTCTTCTCTACTAGGCTGTAAGGCAGCTAAATACTCCATTCCTTTTAATATTTTGCCAGATTGCTGACCTACATATCCCTCCCTTGACATTGAAGTAGTTCCTAACTTATTAACTACAGATTGTATATATTCGGTTATCTTAGGGATACCTACTGCATTACCTATAATACTTGTAAGGTCAGTATTAAAAGCGGCATTTATACTATTAGCACGATAATTAGCCAGCTCTGAATTAGTCAAAATCTGTTCTGAATTAAGGTCAACATCATTTAGTGATTTCTTCTGTAGTTTACCCTCAGCATCAACGGTAATTACATGACCTCCGTCAGTTACAGCAATCTCGCCAAGCCCTCCATTTTTGTCAGCCTGGGTCATAGCATTCTTAAATCTTTCATTCTCCGCCTTTATTCTTGGGAGCATCTTTAATATAGTCTTATATTGTACAGTAGCATTATTACTAAACGGATTCTTGTATATACTATCTGAGAATATACCAGAAGTTTCTACGAATGCTTCCACATCACTCGGTATGCCATTCTCATACAAAAACTTTACCATATTCTTATCCAATAATCCAACAGAACCGTCTGGCTCACCTTGGCTGGAGGATGTGGATGAATAAGGAGCAGCTACTTGTGGTTGAGGTACATTGGTGTAGCTAACGAAGGCGGGCATTCCCCCGCCTTGTTGTAGCTTATAGGTTAATTTCATAGTTGCATTCCTTTCTTTATAAGTGCAGCAGTGAGGGCTGACATATTTGTTATCATCTTATTATGTTCCCTCTTAGATTCCATTACATCTTTGTGAAACTGTTTATTATCATCAGATAATCTTTTATTAAAGTCCTTAGCTCTTTGAAGCATAGCCCTCTCAGCATAGGATAATTTAGAACCTTTTCCACTAAACTGAACTAACCAAGGGGTACTTATTAGTGAACTTCTCTTCTTTAACATATCAGACTGTAATCCTTTCTGTAGCTTAGATAGTTCTCTCTGAGCACCTATTGGGTCGTCTTCCATAATCTTAGCGGCACTAGTATTATAATTTGAATTAGCTTCATTCAAATAAGATTCTAATGCTAGTTGGTCTCTCATAGCTTTAGTTTGTCTAAATCTATTCTCTACGCCAGCTAGGTAAGGAGCAATAACCTGCTGATAGTTTGCAGTTACTCTTCCAGCATCAATTTGCTTTTTAGCTGTATCTATAGCATTCATTGAAGCCCTATTTCTATTGGCAACTTCTACCCTTCTTGCTTTAGCTGCATCGGATTCTTGCTGCCCTAACATCCTAGTCTTATAGAACATTTCTGCATCTTGTAGACCACCTTGGAATCTAGCCTGACCTGCTCTACCACTAGCCTCTAATTCTCCAGCTAATTGCAATGAAGCATCAGAAGTTCTAGGTCTTGCAGCTACAGATTCTAAATTACTTGCTTGTTGTTCAGCATTAGTCACTGCTTGGAAATTACCTTGCAGTGGAACAGTATTCTCAAATGTGTCTAATAGAGTAGGCTTTAACCCTTCTTTATAGATTCTAGCAGCTCTATTATTCGCGGCTAAACCTCCTACCATTCTACCTAAAGCTAATACTTCCTCCGGTGCTACATTAAGTTTTAGACCCTTTTTGGTATTACCTGGTGTACGTTTAATGTTAGATGTATTTGAAACTCTAGGAGCTGTAACTTCCCCAAGCTCATTAGTAGGGTCTTGAAGTAACCTTAGTTTGTATCCACCTTTGTCATAAAGCTCTAAACCTCTTGTCCTTAACTGTTCATTAAAGCGGGAAACATCCTCAGCTGACATACCCCTTCCAAGAGTTCTATTGCCAGTTCTATCTCCAGCATACACATCAAACCCAGAATTACCTTCTGTAGTACCATAACCCACAATACCCTTTCTGATTAAATCATCAAAACCTTGATTAGTACCTCTAAAAGTAACCTGTCTGTGTTTAGCTAATGGGTCTTGCACTGAGTAATTATAGTTGCCTCCGAAATAATTACCAGTCATAGATGTTAGTTGGTCATACCCAGATAGAGCTTTAGACCTATTCCAACTAGACATATCTTTAGCTTTAATTCTATCTACAGTGTTACCACCTTGTAAGAATTGTATTAATCCTCCTTCAGCCTTCTTAGTAACCCTATCATCCTTTGAAGTTTTCTTCTTTTTTGATTTGCCTTTGTGGGGTAGGTTATCTCTCTTAATATGTGAAGTACTAGACTTCTTATTGATAAGTTCCCATAGATACCTTGCGTTAGGGTCTTTTATAGTTCCTTTAGGTTCTACATATACTTCAGTAGGAGTTGGTGGGGTGTATGGACTTCTCTTAGGGAATACTTCTTCATACCCAAAGTCCTTTCTGTTTTTAATAGCCTCATCCCAAACTTGATTATACTCTCGTTCAACTACAGGATGGAATACATCTCTATATTCCTCCTCAGTCTTAGCTCTCTGTCTACCAAATTGCCTTCCGTCTGGGATTTGTCCCTCAATGAACTGGTCCAATCTTTGACTAGGCTGTATAGTTTGAGAAGCAACCACTTTATTAGCGTTTCTTGACGCAGGAATAATAGCAGGTAAGTTCTTAGGAACAAATGGTTCTAATATAGAACTAACACTATTAATTGTTCTAACTGCCTTAGCATTCGGGGATTGTACTGGAGTACCTCCTACTGGAACAGCCCTATTGGTATAGCTTTCTGGTTTCTTAAGTTCAGATACATCTTGGGGCTTACTTGCGCCCATGTGAGATACCCTATCGGTATAGCTTCCTGGTTTCTTAAGTTTAGATGGGTTAGTTACATCTTGGGGTACTCTGGGCTTACTTGCGCCCATGTGAAATACCCTATTGGTTTGACCTGGGGCTGGAAGCATTAGTAAAGGAGGAGTGTTCTTGTCTTTGTCCCTATCCTTTCCTTTGAGTTGCGTTGTGGAGGCATTTGGAACAGCTGAACCTCTCCTCTTTAAGAACCAAGCATCGGAGAATGGAATATTCTCACTACCTCTTACTACAGACGGGTCTCTATAACCAGCTATGTGCTTACCAATTAAGCTGTTAGAGAACCAATTACCATCAGTTTTTGTTCCCTCAACCTCTTCAGACTGAGGCCTTCTTCCAAAGTATTTAGTGTCTACAGATACACTTTCGGGCTTTATAGCCTTATCTCCCTCAAGTTTATTAGCTTTGTTATATTGTTCAGCAAACTTAGTCTTAAGTTCTGCTACTTGATTCTTACCTTTGGTATTCTGGAAGAATGCATCGTCTACCTCTAGTGTTTGTTGCTTACCATCAATCATAGCTGTAACCCGTCTTTTACCCGAAGGAGTAGTTGAAGAGTTCCACCAACCTCTGTGAGATTGGGCTAAATTCTTACCCATTAATACAGTACTAGCAATAGCAGAGAGGTTCTTAAAGTCTCCAGTATTCAGGCTCTTTATATCGCCTTTAGTAAGCTTTGATAGTGTCTTACTATACTCTGACCTTATTGCTGGGTCAAGATAAGGAGTAGTATTAATAAGAGTCATAAGTACTGGAATTGACTTCTTTATTTTACCTAAAGCTTTAGTAGCCTTTAATGTCTTCCCAACAGGAATCAAGGATAGGGCATCCATTCCTAAATTCACTCCAAGTCTACCAAGGTCACCCCATTGAGGTCCATCACTAGCTAAATCAGCCCCAAACTCGGCGAGAGAAGCACCAACTCCCACTCCTGCAGAGGCTAAATTAGCTCCAGGAACGAATCCTAAACCAATACTAGCTAGGTCTGCCATAGCCGCACCAAGCCTAACTTTATCGGATGTTTTTATAACACCACCTGCATCAGTTATATCCTTATTGTTACCTAGTGATACATTGGACCTACCAGTAAATGATTGTCTAGCTTTAGTATTCCTTTCAATCTGTTCAGCATCAGGTTGTACTGCACTTACTTTTAGTGGGGTAGTGTCTTCTATAAACTTAGTACCTAGTTGGGCACTTATTACACCACCTTTTTTGTATCCTTGTAACTTTAATATTCTGTCATTTATTTCTCTACTTCTCTCAGCGGTTGGGATACTTAACAGCCTCCGTAGCTCATTGCTAGATTCATCCTCACTTTCAACTTTATTATTGAAATACCATGATAGTGTACCATCGTTATTTCTTGCAACATTCATGTCATTGTCCCCAACAGCCCACTTATAATTCTTACCATATTTTACAAATGGGGATTGTTTTGAGTCAATCCACTTACTCAAAGTGTTTTGTACCATTCGGTATGCCTCACTAGCTGGATTCAACAAGTCTGGGTCCTGCATCCATGTATTGAATAGATTCTCCCAATTAGCCTTAGAAGTATCAGTATAGTCTACGAACTTAGCTCCCTGTCTTTCTCTTGCTCCGTTAGGGTTATATGCTCCTAGATTTATAACATTACCATCCTCTCCGATAAATTGGTATTCACCTAGTGATTTGTTAAGTTCCACTGAACCTCTAGTTGTCTTACCAGTAGTAGGATTCTTTAGGTAGAAACCCATCTTACCATTCACGTCAGAAGGATTGGAATATGCTCCGTATAAGACATTATTACCTACACCAGACGCAAACTGAGATAAATTAGTGATATAATTATAACCCTGACCCTTTAGCATCTTAGTAAAGGGATTATTATCTGTAAGACTTGTATATTCACCGAGTTGGGCTTGTCTTGCTCTAGTAATATCCTGTCTATATTGCTCTGGTAGGTTGGAATCGTCGTAGATATTACCATCAAAAGCATATCTATTTCCAACACCTTTGAATACATTACCAGGAAGTATTCCACTTACCTCTTCATTGGTTCCTTTCTTGTATATGTGATATTTACCTTTATCATCAACTGTCCTATCATATTCTGAGTTAGTCCAGCTTGTATCAACTTTACCTTTATCATCAACTGTCCTATCATATTCTGAGTTAGTCCAGCTTGTATCAACTTTACCTTGCTGTCCTTCAACTGTAGATGATTGTGGGGTAGTTGCTTGTTGAGTAGGTCTTATGAATTTGTCTAAACCAGTACCGCCTAACGCAGCAAAGGTATTATAATCGTCATTGTCTAGTTTGTTATTAGTAATAGCCGCACCATATGCTCTACCAAGAGCAGCTAAATCTTCTGCACTCCTTATATTAGTTCCAGACCAGTCATGGGATTGAAATATTTGGTTATAATCAGCACTATCCCAAATTCTACCCATTAGAGCGTTGCGGTCTTGTTCTGTTCTATTACGGAACCAATTATTATAATCTATGGCGTTACCTCCATACCATTCTCTTGAAATGGCATCTTCCATGAGTTTATTAGCGTTAAATCTTTCCTTCTTTACTTCTGGTTGTTTATACTGAGGGGAACCTTTAATGATGTTATATAGGTAATCAGCAGCTAGACCGTAAGCATTGTTCTCAGTATTCTTAACCCCTGTCTTTATTCCTAGAAACTTCTTTCTATCTAGCTCACCTGTACTTGACTTTTGACCCGTTGCATCTTGGAAGTTACCCATAGCATCCATAGTCATAGTGCCATTACTAATCCCCTCAAGCATATATTGTACAGCGTTTCTAAAATCAGCTGTGGCAGTATTTCCCAACCCTTTAGATGAAGCATATTCATCTACATCTCTGTATCCTCTTTTTATTAAATCATCCTGATTGAAATCTCCTAAGCCCTTCACACTTAGAAGCTTAGGCTTATCAGTTTGACCTCCAGAGTTATATTTCCTTATTACTTGTGACATATACTATGTATAATAAAAAAGGAGCATATAATTAATATACGCCCCTTCTTACCTTGTTAACTAATTATCTTACTCTTACTAGTCTAGCACCTTTCCTTGCAAAAGTTGGTTCCTCTTGAGGAGCTTGTTCCTGAGCAGCACCACCTTGAGCGATTTGCATTAGGGCTTGACACACAGCCATCGCAGCTTCACAATTCTGTGTCTGAACTGCCTGAGCAGCTACTTGTAAAATCTGTGCCATTGGGTCTTGTCCACCCTCAGCAGGTGCACCACCTTCTGCCGGTGCTCCCTCAGCTGGTGCTCCTCCTGCTTGTTCAGCTCCTGGCTGAGGTGCAGCACCACCTTGTTGGAATTTTCTAAATTTCTCTTCGATTTTCATAAATTAATACGTTTAAACAGTTTAACCACTTAATTTCTACAAATATAAGCATTATAAGCAGTATTACCAAATTAAACCAAGTATTTTATGAAATTCAAGTAGAGTAAGACATATTAGTTAATTATCACACAGTACAATTACTTCAACTTAGACTTATCAATTGTAATCAAAGTTTCATTCTCCATAGCCTACCTCATCAATGTAATAGGCTTATAAGAAGCTACAAATGTAGTTGTACCTACCTTATCATTCATGTCAATAGGAAACTCTACTACTATATTATCAGTTGTGATTCTATAATAGAGAATTCCAGCTATTGCATGAGTAAACTTTGCTTCAGCAGGAAGAGTTACTATTTCTTTTAGTGTCATACGAGATAGGTTTTAACTGTGTCAGCTAACAATTTACCATCTACATTAGTAAGCTTTGCCTTGACCAGCTTAATAGCCTCTCCCATGCACTTCTTCGGGATTTGGGGACCTGTCTCTCCGTCACCCCAACCCTTCTCTGAGATAACCTCATAGATTGCTTTAGTAATTTCCTCAGGTGAGGCTTCACTCGGAAGGAAAGACTCAAGCACAAGAATCTCTTTGGATTCATTATCGGCTAAGTCTTTCCTTCCGGCTGCAATGTATTGGTCTCTACTATCCAATCTCTGTTTTACCATCTTACGAAGAATAGTAAACTCGGCTGCATCATCTAAAGGCTTAGCACCTTTAGCAGTTTGATACACTAAGAACTCATTCTTAATAGCTCTTAGTACCTCTGTCCTCTTTACATTCTTATCAAGCATAGACTGCTTAATAAGTGCATCCATTTGCTCTCTGAGCATTCTCGTTCTCCTTTCTTATTAAATGTCTTAAATACTCATATTCTTCAATACTAATCATACTCTTTAGTCTAAGAGATGCTAGCTTCCTCAATAGAAGTTCTCTATCTAACGAAGGGTCATTATAGATGTGCCTTAGTGGCTGTATTGGCATCATTTAGAATATGTATTGCTTGTTCAACATCCGCATCACTCAAACCCCATGTTAAGTCTCTATGTCCACTTATAAAGTATGTCATACTGGGTCTAAGTCTTGCATATCCATCTTCTAGGTGCATCCACTCAGTAAACTCCTTAATGATTTCATCGTGACCAAATGCCCACTGATATTTATCAATAGAGTCTACTGGAATCCATCCTATAGCTTCCACTTCATCCTCCCCTGTCATTACCAGTGCCTACACTGATATTACCTGGCTGTGCGTCAACTAGAGCATAGTATCTAAATGACACATTCTGTCTATTCTGAGTTGGGGAATCATTAAACTTCCAGAAGTGCAAGTCGTCTGGGTTAATATCAATACCCATAGAATGGCTATAGATAGTATGATAGTTAACCCTTATAGTAGCAGGAGCTACCTTAACCCCGTATTCTTCAGAACTGGGTAAAACTCCTTTAGTGAGTACTTCATAAGGTATACCAGCAACCATACAATAACAAATCATGTATAGCTGCGCCTTTAGAGAACTGCACACAATGGTCATTCCATTCACCGCCATTCCTTTTGAATGAACAGTGATTAGCTGGATGCCAATCAGCAGTGAATATTACTCTATCAACTTTCTTGTTCTCAATTAAATGAGAAATGTTCCACAGAGCCTTATCAGACCCAGGAACGTAGAGTGGTGCTCCCAGTAGACAGAAGTCATACTGGAAGTCCACAACTACTAAAGTAGTTTTCTTTTCCATGCTACAAGTATTGCAATTAGAATTGATACAATAAAGAATCCTGCTATTAATGCAAGAGGAATCCATAATGGTGCGAATACCCAGAACCATGTTATGTTAGCACCAAATAGTTTACAAACTAACAGTACTATAAACAACAATCCAGGGAATCCAACTCCTCCTTGTACTACAACTTTATTATTTGACATCGAGATATAAAGGTTTAAAAGTTTCAGTGTAAGTTTCATCTACTAAAGATACATTAGCCATCTTCATATCGTCAAGGGTTTGCAGTTCATGTTCACCACTATGAATATGTCCACAGAATGTATATCTAGGATGTTTACGGAGCATTTCATCAGCTAACCAAGGATTACCAGCATCTTCCCTGTCAAATCTCTGGTGAATAACACCAAGACCACATAGTTTAGGTGCATCATGAGATATAACAATATCACAATGTTCAGGCATAGACTCATATGCTTTAATCAAAGTCTCTGGCTCATACATATATGCCCAGTTACCAAAGATTTTACAATATGGTGTTCCCCATACATCATATACCTTACCATCCTTACTAACAACAGATGTTGCTTCATTATCTAATAACTCAAGTTTACCATTAGTAGGATTACTCAATATTGAGTTAATCTTTAGAGGTTGCCTATACATATTAGCTAAGGCAAAGTCATGATTACCTCCTACCATGATTACTGATTCACATGGGAGATTATTAACCCAATCAGCGAATGTGGTCTTTAACCACTTTTCACTCTGAGGGATGTTCCTCTGCATACGCAGTGGCATAATGTCTCCACATATCAGCACTACTTCACAAGGTTCTTCTATCTTAGGAAGAATACCATGTAAGTCAGACGTTACACATATTTTCATTTCTAGCTCCTAATTCTATATCCTCCTTATAATCCTGGGCAGCTTCTCTTAGTGAGTCCTTAATAAGTTCTTCTGCTGTTGCATCATTATAAGGTAACTCCATAGATAGTACCCTGCCGTCGATTTCTAAAGATATTTTAGTCATTTAGTTTATATACTTTATAAGAAATAGTTCCTCTTCCATCTATTTGGTGCTGAATCTTTTTCTTTACTTCTTCCCAAGAGATTGGAGTATAGCTATTGTTGTCTACACCTACATCATACTGATATGGGAATAGATGAACTAACCTATCACAATCCAATCCAGAACTAGTCGGACCAGAGTGAACATGACCGAATAACTGCCATACAGCATCAGCATCGTTACGATATGAACCACCATAGCACAGGAATGGATAATGGTTCAAATAGATACTTCTCTTCTCTATCTGAATTTGCATTTGAGGTATTACGGTAGCAAATTGGTGCATATAACCTTGTCTTAGATTCTTTCTATCGTGATTACCAATAATCAAGTAGATTTGTCCGTTTAGACGAGGGATAATGCTATTCCACAGTGTGCTACCACCGAAGGCAAAATCTCCCAAATGGAAGACTGTACCGTCCTCTGGAACTACTTTATTCCAGTTCTCAATCAACTTTTCATTCATCTCCTCTACATCTTTAAATGGTCTATTACATAATCTAATTATGTTAGCATGACCAAAATGTGTATCAGATGTGAAGAAAGTCTTCTCAGGATTAAATTCAAACTTTTGTTCTTTCATCTTTACTAATTTTTATAATCCAAACTCTTAGTTAGGTATTCAATAGCATCTAGCTGTCCTCTAGTTAGGAGTAGTTGCTTCTCATTGATAGTAACATCCCAACCTTCACCATTAGCCCATTCAGTAACTTCTATAAAGTCATCATCCTTAGCTAAATGGTCATACTTCCTTAATTTGTCATTGACTGACTTCCTCTCAACAAACTCCATATTCCGTCTCCTTATAAAATTCTATTTGATAGTTATACTGCTTCTTTAATACCTCATTAATATCAGTAAATACACTATACCATTGTTCTTATAACTAAGATTGTGAATTAGTTTAGATACAAACGGCTTCCATAATTCAAAGTGTGACCCTACTTCACAAGTAAGGGCAGTATTAATCATTAATATTCCCTGTTTAGCCCAAGACTCTAACGTATTGTCAAACTCTATTCGGTTATGGGGAATTTCATAATTAATAGCCGCCTCTTTAACTATTTGAAGCGAAGGAGATAACCTATCCTCTGGAGTATCTTCGGAGTTACCGAATAATATTCCAGTAGCTACTCCCTTCTGTGGGTAAGGGTCTTGCCCTAAGAAAACTACCTTGCGTAGTTCTTGCTTATCAATCCAGTCTCCAAAGTACTCCTCTGCTTTCATTGCAATAAACCTCTTCTGATAAATTCCTCATGTAATGGTGTAGCTAACTCTCTTGCCTGAGGATGTGCATCATTGGCATCTCTCAGCTTAAAGAATCCCTCCCATTGTGCTATGGTACCAGTCATAATTAACTCAGTCTTTAGACTGTTGGGAAGAACTGCTCTAGCTTGTTGTGCAATCCAACCTTGACTTAACAAGTCAAAATATCTCTCTTCAGCAGTTTCTAGAACCATGAGATATGTATCAACCTCCTTCCAGCTACTATTTCTTGTCCAAGCCCTGGGATTCACAGACTCTCCAACTCTATAATTTATACCATCGTGGAACCATGCTTCCCCTTCTGGAATATCAAGCCAGCAAGGAATAATAAATGTACATTCCTTACCAAACTTATCCTTACTATAGTTACAATACCTAGTACTTTCCTGAGCAAATGAGAATACTCTATGCCTTACAAACTCATGGCTAACTCCCCTATCACATACAAACTTAACAGTTATTCTGCGGATATGCTTAGTAGGTTCTGTTATGTGCTCTAAATCACTGAGCCAACCCTCCTGCAATAGTACTCTGTAGTTAGTTGTTACATAACCAATCCAGGCTTCAGCTTCTCCAGTACTTATAGCATTAGAGTACTTGTTAGTACAGTACTTAAAATACTTATTCCTACTACTCATATCAAGGGTGAGATATACAGTACCATGCTCAACCATTGCAGTATGACCACGTTTGACAAGCATATCTACGAACTTAGGAGCACTTTTCTCTGTAATCTTATCTTCTGACTTATAACAAGTCCTACCACAT
>OBKW01000147.1_pt1 | contig 29400 bp, 24 predicted proteins | sample 1519791 | NCBI WGS metagenome assembly OBKW01 (sample SAMN02044682, study PRJEB22538) | human gut metagenome
TACAAAGTTTTGAGCTGCAAAGACAGCTAAATCCAAGGATTAAGAAGCCTGTGGGACACATTGCACTCAGTTTCAAGCCCGAGGACAAGCCACGTTTGACGGATGATTTCATGGCTAAGATAGCCCTTGAATACATGCAGATGATGGGTATCAACGATACCCAATTCATTATCGTAAGGCATCACAATACGGACAATCCACATTGTCATATCGTATATAACCGCATCAATAACGAGGGCAAACTCATATCAGATAGGAATGATTACAGGCGTAATGAGCAAGTGACCAAAGCTCTAAAATCCAGGTATGGATTGACTTATGGAACTGACAAGAGCAATACTAACACTCGCAAATTGCGCAATGCGGAGCGTGCAAAATACGAGATTCACAATGCAGTCAAAGATGCCTTAAAAGTTGCAGATAGCTGGCAGAAGTTCAAGAATGAACTTGCAAAACGAGGTGTTCACTTAGAGTTTGTCTATAAGGATAAGGAGCGAACCAAGGTTCAAGGCATCCGTTTCTGCAAGGATGGATATAGCTTCAAGGGTACGCAGATTAGCCGAGACTATAGCTTTGGCAAACTGAATGCGAGATTAGAGGGAACGGAGAACCTTTTATCAGCAAGAGCCAAATCTGCTCAGCAATATGAGCAAGGTTATCACAAGAACAACCAGGAGCCATCCATATCGGAGAGCAGTCAAGACCCTTGGGACAGTATTTCTTCCATCGGCTTGTTCGCTCCGTCCAATGCCCAAACTTATGAGCCATTCCCAGAGGATGAATCCGCCAAGAAGAAAAAGAGGAAACGCAGAAAGGGTTTCAGTCTTTGATGTAAGTTACAAACTTAAAATTAGAATTGAACATGAAAGAAGAAATGTTGGAAGCCATCTACGGCACAGTTGAGAGATTGGAGCAGAAAGTCGATGAACTTTCTGCCTCCACAAAGAAGACAGAGACAGGAGCCATCCCCGTCCCTGTAAATGTTGACACAAGTAAACTTGAAAAAGCCATACTTTCCGTATCTGCAAAAGAAGAGGAGACTATAAGCAATTTGGCAAAATTAAGAGAGGCGATATGTATCTATATCGACCTTACCAAGAAAGAAGCAAGCAAAGATGAACAGCGAAGCAAACTCTTGTTTGATACCATTAATCAGATGAAACAAGAGCTGAATACTACATCAAAAGTTGTGCAGGACAAACTTCACGCAATGGGTAGCATTCCTCAAAAGAAGGTTGTCACCCATCGTTTCGAGCCTACTTCAAAGTATGTTCTTCTTTTCATTGGAGGCTTGGCTTTATCTCTTGTTATCTCCATTTGGGGTAATCTCACCCAATGGCGAGAGCACAAAAATTGGGAGGAGGCAGACTTGAAGTATAGAGCCTTAAAAATGGTTCTTCCATCTGACGACTCAAATATTCGCTACATCGAAAAGCATTTCTCTGTTTGCCGAGATGAGAAAGTTATTGATGATGTAAGAAGTCGTGTTGCTGTTTATGAAGATTCAATCTTTCGTTATCATAAAATGGTGGAGATAGCAGCATACAAAGATAGCTTGGCAAGAAAGTTGACAAACGAATCAAATGAAATCAAAAGGCTTATCAAGAAATAATAAGATGTTGTTTCTTGTGTTTGCACCATTGTAGCAGGTGGAACACTATATAAAAAACTGATAATGGCAAAAATATTACCTCGCCACCATCAGTTTGTTTTCGCATTTAATTTTGATATGGGTTACGAGACGAATATTCCTTGGATTGAGGCAATCTGAGGCTTTGTTGCTAGGCAATTCAAAATGATTCGTTTAAAACGATACGAGTCAGTTTAAATTAATATAGGTGAATAAGATAAAAAATATCGTAAAAAATAACACAAAATAGCTATTGTTGGCAAAAAATCACTAACTTTGAAATAAAAAATGTGTTAAGCAATGAACATAAATAAAAATAAATTATCACATATAATATTCATATTTATCACGTTGGCCTCACTGACTATCGTGATATCATGTTCGAGTGAAGAAAAAATTGTTGTTCCAAAGGAAGAAAATGAACAAACAGTCATAATGTTTTTCCCTTGGAGTTCAAATTTGTTACCTTATTTTCAACAAAACATAAAAGATTTTTCTAAAAGTATAGAAGAAAGAGGCTCACAAAATACACGAGTCATGGTCTGTTTAGCTACAACGCCAAATACTGCGGATCTCATGGAATTAAAGTATGATAATGGAAGTTGTATCGTTGAGAATATTAGAACTTATGACAATCAAAGATTTACTTCGCAAGAGGGTATTTCTAATATATTGAAGGCTATAAAAGAATATGCGCCTGGAAAGAAATATGGATTAATTATCGGCTGCCATGGAATGGGATGGTTGCCAGTAATTCATACAAAATCCAATGAAACTCAAGAGATATTTCATTATAATGTAAGTAATGGCCCAATGACAAGATATTTCGGTGGATTAACACAGGAATATCAAATAGAAACGTCTGTCTTGGCTCAAGCAATTTTAGAGTCCGGAATTACTATGGAATATATACTATTTGATGATTGCTATATGTCTTCAATCGAGGTTGCATATGATTTAAAAGATGTCACGAAATATTTAATAGCTAGTCCCACTGAAGTAATGGCATATGGATTCCCATATCATGAATGTGGGAAATATCTTATAGGAAATGTTGATTATAAGGGAGTTATTCAAGCATTTTATGAGTTTTATAGTCAATATACATATCCATATGGTACAGCAGCCGTTACGAATTGTCAAGAATTAGAACAATTGGCAAATATTGTGAAAAGAATTAATATCGAAAATCAAAATAATAATATATCAGCAAATAGTATCCAGGTAATGGATGGATATACTCCGGCTATTTTCTTTGATTTTGAAGACTATATTAATAAGATTTGTAATGATATTGTGCTTCTTGATGAATTTTCAAATCAATTGAGGAAAACAATATTATTCAAATGTCATACTCCACAATACTATTCTGCTTTTAAAGGAATATTGCCCATTAATCATTATTCCGGTATTACTACTTCTGATCCTAGTAGTAATAGACTTTCAAATCCAAAAATATATACACGATGGTATAATGCCACCCATTAATTTGTATGAATTGGGATTCGATAAAGTCTATATTAAAATTATCAATTCCTCTAATTATATCTCAATTAGGCTTGTTTTTTGTCCAACTGTCAGATACTGTAATGGTTGGACAAATAGGTTCTCGTGACTTGGCTGCAATTTCTTTTGGTGGGAATGTTTATTTTTTTATTTATATATTTGGAATTGGCATCGTAAGTGTAGGCGTTATCCATGATGGTGTTTCCACCACTATTCACCGTGAGGTTCTGCAATCTGCGACGCTGTGGTTCGTAAGTGTAGAAGGTCTCAGCACCGTTGCAATACTTCAAGTATGTGCGCTGCTCAAACTTGTCATAGCCTATCTTGCTCACATAGTCGTAGCCGTATGACTTGTAGCCATGAACCTTTTCAAGCTGACCGCCGAGGTTGTAAGAATAGGTAATCTTCTACTCGTCTGGATAAATCATCTCCAACAGGCGGTTGTGGCTGTCGTATGTCCATTGCGTCACATAGGTTGTACTGGAGTTAGTTTGGCAAAAATACACAAATGGTCACGGCTTCACTTTCTTATATAAGAATGTAAATCATGGTTTGAAACTGTACACACTCGGAGTACAAACGAAAACAATATATGCTTGTGTCGGAAAGGTATATATGAGCTGATGGTAGAGTCGTCATCAACAACAATGGCCCTGATTTGATAAACTCAGCAGGAATACTTGCTATTCATTTTTTATGATGGGGTTATGTTGACAAATTTGAGATTTCTATATAAAAGATACAGTTTTATTTAAGTGAGTATATTTTTGCTGTTTATAAGTTTAATTTAGTTTAAAATATCAACATAAAAGTTCTTCGTATCTGCATTTTTAGTACTTTTGCAAATGGAAAGAAAGAGGCTGTATACCTCCGCAATATGTATAACATTTAAAAAAGGAGAAAACTTGAGTTTTTCTTTCCTATGGCTAAGGCTTTAAAAACTATAGTTACCAAGTCATGCAATGATAGCAGAAAATTTTCTCAAGCGGACTCATTGCATTATTATGAAACTAAAGATTATAATTATTATAGCATTATCCATTTCGAATAATATGGCATTTGCTCAAGAATGGAATTTAACAGGAAGACTATTTGATAAAGCTGCAGGCTTTTTACCGTTGGAAGCCACGGAAATAATAGTAAGTCATCTTGATGGAGAAACTATCTCCAGTGGTTTTTCTGATAATCAAGGAAAGTTTACATTCTCTCTACCGTCAGGAAAGTTTGTCGTCAGATACAGACAATTAGGTGATATATTAAAAGCTGACACCATTGACGTACACAACAATGTTGATTTGGGCGATATCATGTTGACTGTGAAGGAGCACACACTGAATGAGGTGATGATTACCTCTCAGCGCAGACTATTTAGCCAGAAAGCTGGCAAACTTGTTTATCTTGTTCAAAACAGTCCCTTTGCCAGTGGTTTCAATATGCGAGATATGCTCCATAATATTCCTCGTATAGATCCGACAAGTGATGAAATAAAGATTATTGGCAAAAACGGTGTTGTTGTTTTGGTTAATGGTCATCGCATTAACTTAGATGGTAAAGATTTGGATATGTACCTACGCACCTTACCATCTGAAAATGTAAGCAAAATAGAACTTGTAACCAATCCTTCTGCCGAATTTGATGCAGAAGGCAATTGCGGAGTAATCAATATTATTCTAAAGAGTAAGCCTGTGGGGTTTGATGGGAATGTCCACACGGTGTTAACACAACGCTCTCACTTTAGCGCAGAAGAAGGAATTGGACTGTCTTTTTCCTCAGGCAATTTTTCTGTTGAATACAAAATAAATAATTCCAATGAAAAGCGCCGCCAAATAGTACAGAATACTTATTCTTATTCTGACTATATGCGCTTTACGACCGACAATACTTTAAATAGGTATGACATACTAGGTCAGAATCTAAATAGCAATTACCAATTAGGCGATTTGAATTTGGGACTTTTTGCAACATTAAATAATTCTCGCAGTAAAGCCCACCAAATGGGGCAGATGACTTTCAATGCAGACGCATGTCCATCGAATTCATATTCCGAGTCGAATCACGATAAATACCGTTTGGAGACAATCTCCCCCTATGTGGACTGGAAACTTGATAGCTTAGGCAAAAAAGTAACGGTAAATTACAACTATATCCATGTCATTGACAAAATTAATCAGAATTTTGATTCGAGTACAGCACACAACTTCTCGAACGGCAATAATGATTATAGCTATATCGTCAATACCCTGAGCGCAGATTTAAACCTTCCGTTTACTTGGCTAAATTTTGAGTTAGGTGGAAAATATTCCCATTTCAGGACCAATAACGTCTCTGAGTTTGGAAGTAGAAATGGTTTTTTATATAAAGAAACGGTAACAGCCTTCTATGCAGATGTCAATCGAATGTTTGGTTCTTTTTACGCCAAAGCTGGTTTACGATATGAACACACCAATGATGATGGAATAACATTAGAAGGGCTGTCCGTTTCTAATAAATATGATCACTGGTTCCCATTTGCAGAAATCTCATACAATCCTTCAGATAATCATTCCTTTGCCTTAAGCTACAGCAAACGTATTGACAGACCTTCTATGAATGATATGAATCCTACACGTGTTTTTCGTAACACCTACACATACACCGAAGGTAACGATAGACTTACACCATCGGTCATGGACAATTTGGAGTTTAACTATGTGTTTAAAGGAAATTTCTCTTTTAACCTGTATTATTATCACACATCTGATGCCATACAGAATCTGACTCAGGTAGTGGATGACTTGTTCACCAAGTATTCTCCAAAGAATTGTCTTACCATTAATACTTTTGGTACAGATGCTAGTTATAATTTCTCATTTGGAAAATTCAATTTGTATTCAAGTGTATCTATGTTCTACGTTAAAGCAAAATCTTACGTTGACGAGCTGGATGACAAAGATTTGCGAAGTCTGAATACATCTTTTTCTGCCAATTTAAGTTACCGTTACAAAGTTTTGAACTTTTATGCGAACTATTATCATGTGCTTCCAGGAATAGAAGAATCCTTTCACACTGGAAACATCGATTGTGTCGGCTTAGGATGCAAGATTGATATTATTAAGAACAAACTTCTTTTGAATATACAAGCCCAAGACATCTTTAGTGGTACTAAGAGCAATAACAGAGCTGAATATAAAGATTATGTCTTTAGAAACAGAATAAACAATGACAACACCTCATTCCGTGTGGGATTGACTTATAATTTCGGCAAGCAAAAAGCTAAAAAGGCAGATATAAACATCAGCAACAATGAAACTAATCGCTTGCCTGATATAAAGAAATAAGAAAATGAAAATTATACAAAGTTTTTGGACCGGCAACAAGAATAGTCTGACCGATAGTTATGGATGGCTTTTACCTATATTCAACTATCTGAGCTGGATTATTAGTTGTAATCAGTTACGACGTTATTATGATGATTCGACAGTCAAGGATATGATGTTCTTATCAACAAATTGCACTTGCCATATACGGATGTAATCGTATCTCTTGACTGCCTGAATCATTATAATCCGAAATTGTGGGCATTGGCAAAAATTAAGGCCTACCAGTCTATAAAGGAACCATTTATCCATGTTGATGGCGATGTTTTCATTTGGACAAAAATTGATGAAAGCCTAAGGGATCATGAACTCATTGTCCAGAATGAAGAAACTACAACTGACTATTATGGAAAGATGTGGCGTGATATCCGTCATGCTATCAGCTATATGCCAGAGGAAATGAAACGATATGACCTTCATATTGATAACAAAGCTTATAATATGGGCATTTTTGGAGGTACAGATATTGATTTTATTCAGCGATATACCTATAAGGCATTTGATTTTTCTTCGAAAAGTTCTAATTTCCATAAAATTCCTCTTGTAAATCATTGGATATTTAGAAAAATATAGTATCTTTGCCCCCGAATTGAGGCGTTCTTTGCATATTGCAAAATACAGAAACGAGCAGAAGTCCGCTCGTTTCCATATTGTTACCTATATAATATAGGCAAACGCCCAACTTCTTGATTTTCAATCAAAGTCCAATTTAGAGTGAGTTAAACCCATATATTCTGGACTCCAAGAAATGGAAAAGCGACTGGACCTGGTAATTGTGTAATCGAAAAAGTAGACCTATATGAAGTTATTGAGTGATTTGTTCAATTATTTATCCAAGAAAGAGAACAAACAGGCAACTGCCTATGAACCTTTCGTAGGAAGAAATAATGAACAGAAACAAATGGCGAAACTGGGTGTAAGTAACAAGCCTGAATTCAGTGTGAGAATATTATATCCAAGGAATGATAATGGAGTCAATATTGTTGATTTGTATGCTTACATATTATATGACAAATTGTGTGGCATGAAAGATGAAAACATAATTAAAGATGTAAGATTTGACAGGGGAAAACATATAGAATCGTATTATGAAATAAAAAGGAATGATTATGTTAAAACAAAAATGGCTCCAATCTATCAAGATATAGTAAGTTCGTCTTGTTTAATAGTCATAATATATCCAGGACGCAAAGACTCTGAAATCGAACAAATTAAAAAAGATCCAAACGAAAAGGAATCTCCTGAAAGTTTGGATGAACATGAAAATTTTATAAATGAGTTGTATTTATGTAAGGCTGTTGCGGATAACGAATGCTTTTTCAATAATTTGACAGAGAAAGATTCAAAAGATTTTGGAATAATTGTAGGAAAAAAGAATCGGAATTGGTTCCTTCCTATATGCATAGGTAAGTTTAACAACAAAAAAAACATATTTGGAGAGAAAAATACAGAGATTTCTAAATTTCTTGGAAGCATTGGAACAGTGACAATAGCGACTCCAAAGGATTTGGACTGTTCTGAATATATTAAAAATAAGATTGACGATTTGACAAATGAAAAATTCTCAGATGAACATTAAAATTTATTCAGTGAGCCTTCCTGTATGTGTGTTGGGTGTAAAAGAAGTTCTTATGAGGAAGCTAAACACTTTACGTCTTGATTTAGGCGAGGTACTAAGTTTTGTCACTGATAATACATACTTTAATATTGATACGGATAGTGCAAGCAAGCATATTGTGTTGTGTTCGTCAAGTACTGACGTAAGCTGCATAAAAAATGCTCAATTTATTCCTGTCATATTTGACAAGGATGAGGAACTGCATGATAGTATAAAACACATTAATGCTTTTGTTTATAATAAGAGACTTAAGCATAAGGATAGTAGTAATGAGCAACTTTGCAATGTGATACTGGAGAAACTTGGCATTATAAGAAACACGAAAAATGTATTCATAAGTTATAAGCGAGAAGATACTTCTAAGTTAGCAAATAAAATATGGAAAAGACTAGTTATTGAGGGCTATTCTGTTTTCCTCGACAAGAAGAAAATAGACATTGGTGTCGATTTTATGGATAGAATAAGATATGCTGTTGCAGATGCGGATGTTTTTATTTTGTTAGATTCTGCAGGCTATTTTAGCAGCGTCTATACGAAAAAGGAGATGTACGCTGCCTGTTTGTCGAGAGTTCCTATTATTATGCTGACACAAGAGAAAGCAGAGAAAGCAGAAAAATATGATTTCGTATATCAGTACTTGAAGTCTAATGATACAGTTTCAGACGAGGAATTCCTGTGTCTGATTAAAAGAATCAGAGAAATTCAAGAACAGACACATATATACAGGCTATCTAAGATTAGAACAAAATTTAATGGATTTGAGGGAAACAAGGAAATTCAGTTGTCAAACTTGTATATTCCAAATAAAGGAGATAAGGAGATATGTTCAATTCATGCAATTTATGGTATTCCTAAAACGATAGATTTGGAAGCAATCCAAAAGAACGAGCTAAATCCAAATGTCAAAGTGGCTGCTATTTATGATGATTTATGTCTTCCTAAATCTTGTTACGAACATGTTGAATGGCTCAATAATGAAATGCGTGGCATTGAACTGGTAAAGATGAGTAACATGCAAGAAGAAATCGAACAAAAGTTGTTAGGCCATAAGAAAGAGAAGAGCAAGAACTCTTCCAGACCTTGTGTGTTTCTCTCGGCATCTGTTCCAAATGCAGACGATGGCAACTATGATTATTTAAAAATCCATGATATTGTCGTAACTTTGACCTATGAAGTCATAAAGCGTGGAGGTACACTCGTTTACGGTGGACACCCGACGATAACGCCTATAATTCAAAATGTTATGGAGATTATGGGATATGATAGGCAGAGTGGAATATATCCAGATATAAGGTTGTATCAAAGCAAATATTTTAAAGAGGAATATCCTTTAGAAGTAAAATTGTTTCCTGAAAAGCTATTACAGGAAACGGAAATAAAAGGGGAAAATATAGAATCTGGAGAAAATTCAAAGCAGGCATCTTTAAAATATATGAGAACACGCATGATAATTGATGATGGAATTAAATTCACTTCTGCGGTCTTTTTGGGTGGAAAATATGAAATAACCCCAAAAGATTCAGGTGTATGGGAGGAATATGAGATGTTTAAAATGCATCACAAGAACGCTCGTTGCTTGTTTTTCGAAAAGACAGGCAATGTGCCAAAGTTCCTGAAAGACGAAGAAAATTCAGAGTGTGAATTCGATTCGATTGAAAAACTTCCAGATTTACTTTAGAATGAATGATAGTTTCTTCAGAGCCAGATGCTCACTATGATAAAAGTTGAACAATTTGAATCAAGCCAACAATGAAAGAGTACATACCAACACCAGTAGATACCCAGAGTATCTCCATTCCCAAAGAGTTAGACTCATTGGTAGAAGAAATGTCGAAGAATGTGCATGAAGTGTGGGCGCAGACCCGCTTCGCTCAAGGATGGACGTATGGCGAGGAGCGCAATGATGCGGAGAAGAAGCATCCATGCTTGGTGCCATACGATGAACTGAGCGAGGAGGAGAAAACCTACGACCGCAACACTTCGGTGGAGACTGTCAAGCTCATCTTGAAGCTTGGTTATAGAATATCGAGAAAATGATTTTTTCCTAAAAATGTATAAATTGTGCTATTGATACATGCGCAATGAAGCTAAGTTTTGAACCTAATAGTGGTTAAACTCTGCTTCTTTTGTTTTCGGATGATAGATGATGAATGACTTTATTCTCATCTATGGTAAGCACTCAAATTAGGGCTCAATTTTGAAAGGTGTAACTTTGCTGCCAAAATTTAATCATTGATTTATGTACAGCAGCGAAGATTTGGAACATTTTCGATAAACTATGAGCATAGCAAGCTTGCTTGAACTTTGCCATAGTGAGAAAATGTATGAAACATTTCTAATTCCAGTACCAGACGGAAGCAATGCCGAAGGGCATCTCCACTGAACAGTTCTGTTCCCGTAATAAAGTACCTTATAACATATTCTACAAATGGTACAAGGATACGCGCAACAAGATTGTGGAAGTAAAGGTGGATGGTCTTCCGGCCTCTTGTCAAAAAGATCCGAAGGGAGAAACTCATTTGCCGGAGCAATCCACGACAGAGATGAAGAGCTCTTGTGTTCGTATCCTTGTGGAGTTGCGAATGACCAACGGATTGCATATCTCCCAGAAGAACCTAAACTATCAGGAGTTGAAGCAACTGATAGAGAAGTTGGAGGGCCTATGCTTAATGTAACAGGATTAAACCGTTTCTATTACCTCCGTGATTTCACCGACATGCGCTGCAAGCATAGCCGTGTGCTATCCATTATACGCGAACAACTTCATCGTGAGTCCGATGATGGTGACGTGTTCATTGTCATGTTTGATGGTACGTCCTCGTCTCTGCCTGATGACTCGGTAGCCAATAAAAAAACAGAGGCGCCGGCCGCCGCAGCTCCTAAGAAAAAAAGCCACGTGATTTGTCTAATCATCCTGACACCTATAAAACCATGGGAGTTCAGGGAACGTCCAAGGAATATAAGTCGGATTTGTCCAAAGTCCCAGGACGTGTAATTGAGAGAAAGATGGTCCCTGTGTTTCATCTTGATGTAAACATCGTCGAAGAACGTTTCGAGTTGGTTCACTATGTCGAGAAGGGCAAGAAACCCAAGTGGGGCTATTTCCCTGTGGCCGGTAATCCACAGATCGTTACAAAGTTTGACGGCACCAAGGTCACTCCTGAGTTTCTTCAAGCCATAGCATACGAGGTTTATGTGAAAAATGTTACTTTCGGCCTTCTTCATCGTTGGCTTACCGACTTGGGTATGCAGGTGTCTGCCAATACGCTCCGTAACTGGCTGAAGAAAGGAAAGATGTATCTTGACGAGCTTGTCAAGGTACTGAAGGAAGTGGCGTTGGAGAAAGACTCTATAGTAAACTGCGACGAGACATGGTGCAAGGTCCGCAAGTACGACCATTACAAGAAATGTTATATTTGGGTATTGGTCAACAAGGCGGAACAGACAGTCATCTTCTTCTATGAGGATGGCTCGCGTGGTCGTGATGTGCTGACCAACTTTATCGGTGACGCCGAACTGAAGAGTGTCATGACTGACGGCTATAATGCCTATGTGTTTATTGGTGACGAGTTGAGCACCGTACAGAAAAGTCCTAACCTCAAGAAAGCCATGCACCAAGTCTGCATGGCTCATTGGAAAGCCAAGTTGGACAAGGCCCTGGAGCAAGCCGGTGATGTTCGAGCTCTTCCTTTTTTAAGAGGGGTGGATTTCTTTTATGGTAGGGAACACCAATACGACAAGGAAGGCCTTAGTCCAGAAGAAAGGGGTAAACGTCGTCAAGACCTTAAGTCAAAGGAAATGCTGATAACTCTTAGGCAACATCTTAAGATAGAGCTTGACAAAGACCCCTCTGAGACTACTCCTTACTTGAGGGCAGCGTTGAAGTATCTTGATAAGTTCTGGGACAACATCTTTGCTTTTCTAAAGGACGGCAGTCTTCCCATTGATAATAATCTGGCAGAGCGTGCGATTCGTCCTTTGACTACGCAGCGCAATGCAATGCTCCACTTCGGCAGCGACGAAGGGGTGGAGATGGCAGCTACTTATCATAGCATCATCAGTACGGTGAAGATGCAAGGACGGTCCGCGTGGGAGTACCTCGGTAAGTTTTTTACTAAAATATTTAACGGTTGCAGGGATTTTTTCAGCATGCGACCAGACAAAATTGGATTGGCAATATGCCAATAGTTAAAAAACAAGCGAAATTTTAACAACTCAATGTATGGGCACTTGCAAAAGTGCCTATACAAAGGGCTATGCCCTAAATTGAGCACTAACATAACAATAATGATGCTACACGTTGTGATGCCAAGGTTCGCTAACTTTAGCCTGCAAGAGCGCTATTTCTTGAGGCCAGTATTCATAGATACCCTTATGTATGTATTCAGTGAATACCGTATTGTACGCTTAGAAAGTGTTTCGCGCTGTATAAATTTCTAATGCATATGAATGAAATGAATCATTGTCGCTACTCTAACATCGCGTTTATTTCATACAAGCGCGAGGATGAAGCATGGGCTAAATGGCTTCAGAAAAAACTCGAACACTATAAATTGCCAGCCGACATACTAAGGGAACATCCCGATTTGGAGTTTTCGGAGCGCCCTCGTCATGTGTTTAAAGATACGACAGATTTAAGTGGTGGGGTCCTTGCTAAGGCTATTAGGAATGGGTTGCACTCTTCTAAGTTTCTTATTGTGATATGTTCTCCGCTTGCTGCAAAAAGTGAATGGGTTTGTAAGGAGGTTCAATATTTTATTGATTCGGGGCGCGAGGAGTATATTATACCTTTCATCGTGGAAGGAGAGCCGTATGCAAAGAAAAAGGAGAAAGAGTGTTTTCCTACTGCCTTGAAGTCACTTGCAGGAGAGCGCGAGTTGTTAGGAATCAATATCAACGAAAATGGACGGGATTCCGCTGCTGTAAAGGTCGTTTCTCGGCTATTTGATTTGAAATTCGATGTTCTTTGGGATAGATTTCAAAGAGAAGCAAGGAAAAAGCGTAGATTGGCGACAAGTGCTTTTGTTTTTATTATAACATTCTTGTTGGCAATAATAGCGAGTGGAGTTTGGGCGTACCTTCAGATAAACCAGAAGAATGAATTGTTTTCAATGCAAATCAAAGAAACGGAAAAAGAGCGAGACCGAGCAAATAAAGAAAGCGATAGGGCTACAAAGGCAAATGTTGGGTTACTAGCTGCCAATGACAGTATAACAAGACAAAAAGCCGCATTACAGAAAGCTTTTGATAATCTTTCGAAAACAAAGAGGGCTTTGTCCAAATCGAATGCGGATTTAGCGGAACGCAACAATCAATTGAAAAAGGAAAAAGACAATGTTGTAAAGGCTAATTGGCAGATGATGGAAAATCTAGCTTGTGCAGTTGCTGAGAAAGCCAAAATAAAAATATCAGAGGGGGATGTTTATAATGCAATACTGGCACTTCTCGAAGTTTTACCAAAGGATAAAAATGGCTCAGAAATGCCCTATGTGCCTCAAGCGGAAGTGGCACTGCGTGTAGCGATTGATAGTATGATGGGTGCTTCGTGGAAAAAGTATGCACTGCCCTCTGGACGTGAATACCGTTTTACCTATAATGATAAATACATATTGTCTGAAGAACGGCGAGACTCTTCAACGAGCGTCTTAGGCGTGTTTGATGTAAATTCTTTGCAAGAAAAATATTGTGTAGAAATTCCATCTAGTTATAGTTATCTCTCTTGTTCCCGCAATGATAAGTATTTGGCCGTTGGATATAGTTCTAATATTCGTATATTCGATTTGGAAAAAGGAGAACTAGTAAACACTTTATATCCAGGTAATTTCTTATATGATTCTATATTGGAAGAATACAATCCTGTTTATTTAAGCTTGGTGGATGATCAACCATGCTATCCGAATGTTCTTACCAGTTTTATTAGACCTGAAAATACTACGGCAGACATACAAGTTTTGGACTATCTTCCTCAAAAGAATTGGATTCTTTATAAGAAGGAAATGCCAGTTGGTGAACGGGATGAGTTTTTTACTTCATATATTTTATTAAATGTAAAAAAGCATCAAATTTTATGGAGGATGAATGAAAAGTATTCACCTCTCAATGATATAAATGAAGTGCATCTTTCTTATAGTGGCAATTATATTATAATATCTCGTCTTGGTTTTATTGATATTATTTCTACGTCTGATTATAGTAAGCGTACAATTAAGACAGATGAGTTCTCTGAGCATCATTCTAATTTGGGGAGTATAACGAAAGATGAAAAATATATTTTTCAACGATGTCATTTTAGTGATGCATGTGTATATGATGTGGAAACGTTATCAAGGGTGGTTTCTATTCCCACAGACCAATTGTTTCCTTACGCTCTATCATTTAGTACTTTAGGAACAAAATGTATTATTAATAATTATCATTGGACAGATATGACTAAGTTATCGTATTTGTATTTTTTGACTGATGATTTTGATTTAAATATCAAAGATATTTCCTGTCAACTTGTCCGGAAAAATATTAATAATCTAATAGTGGTAAAGAAAGATGGTGACTATGCTCTTTGTTACAATGACGACCAAGGTCATAAATGGGAGTGTGTAAATGCGGAGTTTATAGGTTATACCCCCGATTTTCAATATGTTGCAATTTGCAAATATGGTTTAAGACGTAGTATGGAATGTCAATTATTAGATGTTAATAGCGGCATTTGTATGTACAGAGAAACATCAGGTTATGAAAAGTACGAAATCTTTGAATTTCTTTTATATGAAGACTTACTGAAGGTATCGAAAGAAATTGTGAAGGGATTCAAGATGGACAAAACTACTCGTAAAGAGTATTATTTGTGATATGATATGAACATAGTATGGAGTATAAAAATGGTAAGATGGTTGAGGGATGAAGATTGTTGCTTCAACCATGCTTGTGAATTTTCTTCACAAGTATCCAGGGATAGTGTTCAAGAGCTGCTCTAACTCTACTGTGAGACCGTGTGGTCTAAATAAAAGAATGAATGTCAAACTAACAGTTATAGTTTAAAATGTACATTTCTAAGCCTATATTCATTAGCTACTCTAGACTCGATAAGAATATCGTATTTCCATTTGTCAAACGAATCGAACAAGAGTTGAACACTACTTGTTGGATAGATTACGAGGGGGTCGAGGGTGGTGCCCAGTTTGAAGAAGTGATAGTGGATGCTATTGATTCGTCAAAAGTTGTTCTTTTCATGCTTTCTGATAATTCCTTATGCTCAAAGTGGCCAAAGCGAGAGGTGCTTTATGCGGAAGATGAAGGTAAGCGAATCGTCCCCATCATCATTGATGGGAAAGGACTCCGCAGATGGTTTAAATTCCATTTTGGTAATGTAGATTGCATTGATTTAAACGAGGAGGAGCAGTGCGAAAAACTACTCAACAATCTTTCTTCATGGATTGGACTTGAAAGAGTGAGCAAAAAAGCAAACAAAAGAGCTTTGCCTGCTAATTCATCTTTAAGTGCTAATCCGCAAATTGTAATATCAACGGATAAAACGGTTATAACATTGCCCATCGACAGTGATATGGTTTTGACCTTAACGAGAGATTCTGAAAGTAATCGCTATGTTGGGAAAATACCTGTTCAGGAAATATTAGAAATGATGAAGGAAAAAAACAGGTTTAAAGATATAGGGGTAGGGACCATAATAGGTGCTTGCGCTGGTTCTATACTTGGGCCTGTTGGGATGGTAATAGGAGGAACTTGTGGCCATCTTATGGAGAAGTTTGAGGGAGAGAGCGCAAGCAAGGAAAAAATATTTAATTATGTTGTTTCTAAATTGAATAAGAAATATGATCTTAATTTAATAAGGAAAAATATCACGGGTTCTGATTTTATAGTTGAATTGGATGCAAATAGTGTTTCTGGTTTAATGTAGGTCGTGTGTATTTTAAGACCATTGTGTAGCGATTGATAAATGGAGTATGTTGTTAATATTGTTTTTGGTATAGTAGGTGCTATTTTAATAGTTCTGCCAACATATTTGTGGAATCGAATTGTTCATGGAGAGTTAGTGGATTATTCGGTAATCATGAAACGTAAGCGCTACAAAAGATGTTCTGTTTTTGGACTGCTTTTATTTTTTGCCGCTCTATTTTCGGCTTTCGAGGTAGGAGGAGGATTGGAAACGGTATGGATTGTCGGCTATTTCTTTGGTAGTAGCAGGTTTTTCTTTGACCCATATTTCGAGTCAGATATATCTGATAAGTTGGAGAAGCAGAAATTCTGTTTGTTTCTTCGCCCATTTAATACTGATGGAAAGATGAACATAAATCCATTCTTTGGGTTCAAAAGTGCTTCGGTGGAGTGGATTCTTTGCGAAGAGTTGAATAAAAAACTGGCTCAGACTTTTGCAATAGGCAACCCTGGCGCATGTTTGCCGTCAAACAAGTCGGTTTTCAATATATACGCAACAGACTCAGAATGGCATGGTATTGTGCACGCTTTGTCTCACAAAGCACGTCTTATAGTGTTACGAATTGGTGATACGGAAGGATGCAAATGGGAGATAGAGCATTGTTACAAAGAGGGGTTTGGGGGCAAGATGATTCTCTTGATCGAAAACTCGAATGTCCTTTTGGTAGCCAAAAAAACATTGGGTCTTACAAGTTCCATCGAAGTAGTAAGTAAACCTTGTCTTGCCTTTTATGATGAACAATCCAAACAGTGGGTGCTTGAGATGGCTTCATCTAAAAAAGAGATTAAAACTTTTGTCTCAAATTATATACAATCTCATGGTAATGGCTGCCAGTCATGCAAAGATACGGTAAGTTTTCGGAATATTCCAGCAAAATTTACAACAGCTCTACTTGGCTATATAAACTTTTTTGCACTAGCTTTTTGTAATTATTGGCCTTTGAAGTGGATTATTGGCGGTGCATTGTATTATCTGTTTGCATTGGTATTTTCTGTTACAATATGTCTATTTAGTTTTGATGACGAAGACCTTGCTGTTCTGTTAGGGATTATGTTAGCCTGCATAGTACTATTTCCTTTTGTGATGTTTGCATCCAAAATTTCAAGAAATTATCATTTGTGGGGATGTGATGTAGTGTATAAGCGAGTTAACAAAGAACTTTTTTGGTGGCTTATTACTTTGGCAGTTGTACAATTTTCAATCAATATGTTGCAGTGATAGTTGTGTTTTTATGATGAAAGACGATATTCAATCTATGTCGATATTTTCTAGTTGCGAACTATAAATATTAGCCTGTAGTGCATACCCCTTACGACATCTTTATAAGCTACCGGCGTACGACTGGTGCACAATACGCCCGCATCATACAGTTGATGCTGGCGCAGCGTGGATATAAAGTTTTCTTGGATTACGACGAGTTGAAAGACGGAGTTTTCGGAAAGCGCATAAAAGCGGCTATCAATGAAGCGCCAGTGTTTATACTCATGTTGTCGAAGGGGGCTTTGGAACGATGCAGCCAAGAGGGCGACTGGGTGAGAGAGGAGATTCTCTTGGCAATGCAGGAAGGCAAGAAGATAATTCCTATTAATCCCGATAAAACGTTTGACGGCATTCATACCGATGTTCCGCAGGAGATAAAGGGTATCGCTTGCGATATACAACACTCTGAAATTGACTTTGGGCAAGCTCTTGGCGTTACGGTAGATCTGATGATACGGGAACGTTTGGCGTCGTGCATCGGCAAACGCGAGGTAAGTAAGTACAAAGATGAAGATTATGATACTGCACAAGCAACACTACGCAGAATAGACAAACGCAATAGATTCGTAAGAAGATTGTCAGTTGCTGTATCTATCATGATAGTGGCAATGGCACTGGTTTCTTGCTTTATGTTTTGGCAGCATCACAAGGATAAAGAGGTTGTTGAGGCTGAGGCTGCATCGCTGAACGCGTTGCGAAGTGAATTGGAAAAGAAACACGCTGGCTATTGTCTGCAGCTCAGTCCGCATCTGTCGCGTGAGCAAATGAACACTATTGATACTCTGCTGATGCAGATGCGTGAAGTGAAAAAAGATACGTTGTGGATGAGCCAATTTGAGTTTACTATAGGCCAATGGCATGGACTGTTGGGAGGAAAATGCAATCCTATCGACTCCCAAATGCCTATTACAAATGTAGCTTACGATGAAATCAACTACGTGCTCTTGGACAGTTTGCGTAACATGACGGGTATAGAGTTCACCTTGCCCTCTGTTGACGAATGGCAATATGCAGCGCATGGAGGTGTTAACAATGAAACGACAATGTATGTGGGGAGTAATGACGTGAATCGTGTAGCGTGGTATAAAAACAATTCCAGCAATCGAAAACATGCAATAAATGATATTGTGGACAAAGAACCTAACACGCTCGACCTTTTTGCAATGAGTGGAAATGTAAGTGAGTTGTGCAATACACCCTATCCACATCAAAAAGGCGATAACATACAATGGACTATATGCGGTGGAAACTATAGGTCAGCAGCCTCTGAGGTGACCGTGTTTTCAACTGCTCCTATAGGAGTGGACGAGAAAAATGACGCGGTTGGATTCAGGTTGGTTATTCGTAAAGAATAGACGGTATGAAGAGTTTTTTATTCCTTCTGGCTTTGATGACTTCCTTGTCTGTAACCGCACAGGATGTGGGAGACGATGATTTTGATAAAGTTGTTGCGGCCTATATCAACTTGCGCGATGCAGCAGCTATCAGTGATACTATTGTTCTCAAGCAAGTTGCCGAACAATTGCGACGATACAATCCGAGTGATTTCAAAACATTTCATCTGGCAGAAGACGAGACATTGTCTTTGAATGGACATATCGTGTTTGACGAGGCCTTTGCAGATAGTCTGTCCAAGGGCGTTGATATCTATCAGCAATCAGACTCTCTCAACAGAGCAATAGGCGAAAGGAGCGTGGGAATGCAAACCCCACGAGGGCTACTTCAATCCAAAACAGTTATTATTAAAGCCAACCAAACGGCTTCGTGTACGTTTGTTGCAAAAGGCGTAAAGAAGATAGCAGTAGTGGCAGAGGGTGGCGGCAGGGTGTCGATGACAATGCAGGGATTGTATAAAAACAAGCGCTATACTCAGTATGTCGATACAGAAAAGGTAAAGAAAGGAATGCCGCACCGGACGGGTACTTTGGCATTGAGAGAAGACTGTCTGAGTACAGTTTTGATGAAGATCAAGAACTGTGTGCAGAAAGATATCAGTATCGTAATAACAATGAATTGATTCGTATGAAAAAGATTACTCTGTTTGTTTTATTGTTTGTGCTTACGATTAACGTCAATGCACAAACCTTGCAAGATGCACAAAGTTTGCACGAAGAGGGTCGGAAATGTCTAAGCGAAGGAAAGATAGTGCAAGGTCGCGAGCTTACCAAACGGGCGATGGACATTCGCAAGAAGTTGAGTGGCGAAGAAAACGAGGATTATATCACTTCGCTCAACAATTATGCCTATACTTTTGCTTTGGAGAAGGATTTTGTAAAAGCTACAGAACTCCAGGAGCAGATGATGGCTTTGTGTGAAAAACTTCCCAGACCGCACAAAAATTTGGGTATGTATGCCTTCAACATGGGACGTTTCTACTTTATCGCCGACAACTACGACGGAGCGCAAAAATATTTAGAGATGGCTTTGCCGTTGATAGAGAAATATAGCGAACCCTATGGAAATACTTTGCAATGGTTGGGCTTGATTTATATGGAGAAGCAGGATACAAAGAACCAACAACGTATTCTTCAACTCATAGAAGAGCATAAACTTCATGAACTAAGCAAGGACTGCCATGAACCTAAGTGCATGTTGGAACGTGCACAATACTATGCGAGCAAAGGCAATACTGTAAAGGCGAAGGAGTGTTATCTTGAAGTGTTGGGCATGAAAATGGATGATGATATGAGACTAAAGGTGTACGATGGTTATGCTTCTTTGTTATCGCAGGTTAATGATTGGGCTTCGGCTGCTAATTACAAGCTGATGTCAGCCAGTATTATCAAAAAGAACAAAGGAATGAACGCTGAGTGTGCTGCCCATTATAATTATGCAGGTTTGTGCTTTTCTTTGTCGGAGCAACAATCAGAAGCTATTAGATGTTTTAATGAAGCAGTGGGTTTTTATCAAACAAAATCAGATGCCAGTTCTTCTTTAAAAATGGCTGCTTGTTACAAAAGTATTGGTAATGCTTATTCTGCGCAAGGGGATTTTGCTCACGCCATAATGGCTTATCAAAAATGCGTGGACTACTATGAGCACATGGATACGCAAAATACGGAATACCCTAAAGTTCTTCTTCGATTGGCCAAGGCCGAGGAACGCAATAAGAACTACGAAGAGTCAGTGACGCATCACAAACAGGCTATGAAACTCTTTGAAGAACATGGTATGTATCAGGATTATTCTGAGGCAGCCTCGTCATTGAAGATATGCTATATGGACATGGGGATAGATGAGAATGTTGACTTTAAAGGTGATGCAAGTGCTTTAGAAAAGAAAGCGATATTGGACAAGGTTATAGCTGAGGAAACTGAAAATCTTGAAATGACACAAGAATACCTTGGTAAATTAGCCTATGCCACTTCTCTTGGCATAATAGCTGGCTGCTATGAGTTGAAACAAGATTATGTTCAAGCCGTTTCGTATTACAAACAATATATTCCTGCTTTGCGTGAAGCCATCAGTGAGGAATTCCGTATGCAAAGTGAAGCAGAACGCATGCTTACATGGCATGAAGAGGAGAATCGAATACGGGATTTTTTTGACATGATGGCAACAATACCTGTTGGTTATGAGTCGTTGAACGGTGACATTGCCGCATTGGCCTATGACGTAGAGTTGCTTTCCAAGGGTATTTTGCTCAATTCTTCCATAGAGTTTGGAAAATTGTTGGCTCAAAAGGAAAACAAGAAGCTAAAGATGATGTATGACGACATCAAGTCTGCTGATGAGCAGATACGCGTGCTTCGAAGTAACATGCAGACGGAAGAAGATGCTAACAATGTATTGACACTGGAGCGGGAGAATAAAAAACGCCTGCTTCAGCTATTACGCGATTGCTCCGAAATGGCAGACTTTACTAATCACGTAATGTATGATTGGCGTGATGTACAAAAAAAACTGTCCCCAACAGATGTTGCCATAGAATTTGTAGCTATAAAATCGGAAGCCTTGGACCAAGACAATTATATGGTGGCGTTAGTTCTCGATTCTGACATGAAGACTCCTGTCTCAATTCCTGTATGTACTTTGGCCGATGCCAAAGTGATGCAGGCAGATCCGTCACTTTTCGACAAGTCTCTCAATTTGATTTGGGGAGGTATAGCCAATCATCTAGAAGGTAAAAAACGAATCTTTTTCTCTGCTGATGGCACATTCAATCACTTAGCCATTGAGTATCTTCTGTAAAATACTAACTCGCTCTAAATTGGACTTTGATTGAAAATCAAGAAGTTGGGCGTTTGCCTATATTATATAGGTAACAATATGGAAACGAGCGGACTTCTGCTCGTTTCTGTATTTTGCAATATGCAAAGAACGCCTCAATTCGGGGACAAAGATACGATAAATTTCTAAATATCCCATAACTCGCTAGGAGAAAATTATGGAATTTAGAACTTTTGCGTAAAATCTGATGCTTAGCAACACAATATGCATCCTAAAACAAACGGCAGGTATTCGGATATAGACTATCCAAATACCTGCTGCCACAACGTTTTGTTGCTTACGATGATCCTGACATCGGCTTTCATATACTTTTGCAGTATAGGAGTATTTTGTCCCTGTGTACTCACTGTGGCTATAGCCATAAAATAGTTACCATCTTCCCTATGTATGAGTTTGGCATTATGGCTTATGATGTCGCAGTTATAAGATGCATTATCGTTGCCCTCGAAAGATACATGAGCCGTCCTTGGCTCATCGAAAAGATACAAATACTTGTATGGCACAAACACTTGCACTGTTCTTTGATTGATGACCTCACCATTAGCCTCTATGGATATAGGATAAGGTATCTTGTAGAAAGCAACTGCGAGGGCGAGGACTATTATCGTAATGACAACCGTTCCCAAGCTGACGAGGCGAGGAGGAACCTTGCCTATCACGTTCCTCACCTTCTCGCTTCTCAATTCGATATTATCTGATTCTTTTTGTTCCATATCAAACGCTTTTTAGTTTCCCAATTCCAACTGATTCTTCACAAGATTATAGTATGCCCCTCGCTTGGCGGTCAAAGACTCATGGTTGCCTATCTCAACCACCTTTCCTTGGTCGATGACCACGATTTGGTCGGCATTCTTCACAGTGCTTAGGCGATGAGCCACAATCACAACCGTCTTTCCTTTGTAGAACTTATCCAAGTTCTCTACGATGCTTCTCTCATTGTTGGCATCGAGCGAGTTGGTCGCCTCGTCAAGGAAGATGTAGTCGGGATTCTTATACACCGCCCTCGCTATCAAGATGCGTTGTTTCTGTCCCTGGCTCAGTCCCACGCCATCACGTCCAATCTTGGTGTTGAACTTCAGAGGCAAAGCCATCACATAGTCCTTGATACAAGCTATCTCGGCAGCTTTCAACAACCGCTCCTTGTCTATGTCACCATCATCAACAGCAATATTTCTTGCGATACTCTCCGAGAAGATAACACCATCCTGCATGACAACACCACATTGTCTGCGCCACCACTTTTTGTTGAGTTTGTTGATGTCAGTATTTCCAATGTTGATTTTTCCCTCCAAGACAGGATAATAACCAAGCATCAAACGGATGAGGGTGGTCTTTCCACTGCCAGATGCACCAACGATGGCTGTTACCTTACCTTGCGGAATGTGAATGCTCACATCTTCTATGGTTTTGCGCAAAGCATGTGGGTCGTACTTGAACATGATGTTCTTGATGTCAATGCCCTCATTCTTATCTTCAATAGAAGTTAGCAAGCCTTCCTTTCCATTCTCATCATCCATCTGGTGAATCTCGTTGATTCGCTCCAAGCTAATCTTCACATCTTGCAGAGAATAGAAGAAGTTCATCAGTTGCTCCACAGGCGAGTTGAGCTGTCCGATGATGTATTGTACGGCAAGCATCATACCGAGTGTCATTTGCCCATGAATCACGGCAGTTGCAGCGACTACCGTGATGATGATGTTCTTCACCTCGTTGATGAAAATACTTCCTGCTTCCTGTGTCTGTTGGAGTTTGAGCGACTTCATCTGCACGCCGAATAGCTCAGCTTGCGTGTCCTCCCATTCCCACCGTCTACGCTGCTCACAATCCTGCAACTTGATTTCCTGCATGGAAGTGATAAACTCGTAGGTCTTATTATTGTTGATGGCTTGTTGCTCGAACAGTTCATAGTCAAGCACCTTTCTCCGTTTCAAGAATAAGGTCATCCAACCTCCATACAGAATGCTTCCAAGCAAGAAGATGGCGAACACCAATTTGTTGTAGAAGAACAGCACCACAGAGAACACCACAAAAGTGAGCATAGCAAAGGTAATGTTGAGTGTCTGCTGTGTGAGGAAATTGTTTACACGACTATGGTCATTCATTCTCTGCATCAAGTCGCCCATAAGTTTCGTGTCAAAGAAAGACATCGGCAGTTTCAAGAGTTTGATGAAGAAGTCGCTCACCAATGAGATATTGATGCGCAGGGAGATATGCAACAACAGCCATCTGCGAATGAAATCAATAGCAGTACGACTGATGGTAAGCATCAATTGCCCCAACAAGATAAGCCACACGAAACCAATGTCTTGGTTCTTGATGCCGACATCCACAATGGATTGGGTTAGGAACGGCAGGACAAGCTGCAAGAGGCTTCCAACTATCAAGCCCAAGATAATTTGTCCGAAGTACTTGCGATATTTCTTCACATAACCAAAGAGAAAGCGGAAAGACCTCTTCTCTTTGATGTGTTCTTCGTCCTCCATCTTATAGGTAAAGAAAGCAGGAGTGGTTTCCAAGAACATGGCAATACCCTTGTCCTCGCCATTAGATTTCGTGCTTATCCAATGTTGCTTGAACTCATCCAAGCCATAAGTTACCAATCCTTTTCTTGGGTCAGCTACATAAAACTTCTTGCCTTTCTTGACCTTATATAAGACTACAAAATGGTTTTGGTCCCAGTGAAGGATGCTAGGCAAAGGGGCTTTACCTAACATAGTAGTGGTTACCCTTGCACTTATCGTATGCAATCCAAGCGTGTTAGCTGCTTCATTAATGCCAAGCATGGAAACACCTTCCGTGGTGGCAAAACAAAGTTTCGACAGAGAATCCAAAGAGTATTCTCTGCCGAAATATTTGCATACCATCTGCAAGCAAGCTATGCCACATTGCATGGAGTCGTGTTGAAATATTATTGTTATTTTTCTCATTTTTGAACATTATAGACTCATCCTACTTTTTTGACTTTGTCCTGCCCCTGTACCTTTATACTTCTTTTTTGCCACATTAAATCTATATCGGATAGTTAGAGAATATTCACTTATTGAGTAATCATGATGAATTATTTCTCGCATACTTCCGGAGTACATTTTACTATGCATATTCCCTGTACCGAGCAAATCATTAGCATAAAAGAACACTACCATTTTTCCTTTCAGAAACGATTTATATATTGATAAATTCGAGCTGAAATAATTACGGTACATATAAGAAGTTTCATCGTCACCCTTAGTCTGCGCTGTTAGCAGCAGGGAGATTGTACAGAACTTAGTATCTATAGTATTATCAAAACGCACCGTAATCTTTGGATTGTCAAGACCGTGCCCTCCATGAGTTTCCATGTCAAACCATTGCTTGAAGAAATGGAAACGCAAAGAGGGATGCCATATTCCAAATTTGGGACTTGCGGAAAGCGAAGCCCCGATACGATTATATGGTTTCCAATTCACATTTTGTATTAACGCTATATTAGGATTGTCCTTGTACGGCTGAGTTAACATCACAATTGGATCAGATACATGAGTATAAATGCCCTCAGCCATAAGCCATTTGTAAGACACCATATAATTAATGTTACGGCTTATTTCCGAGACAAGGAAGGGGTTTCCTGATTCATAAGTATAACGATTATCATACCCTATTCCTGACCGCATATCATAATATGAAGGACGCTTTATTGTAGCTCCATAGCTTAATTGCATTTGGGTTTTTCCTACCGGAAGGGATAATGATAATGAAGGAAGGAGATTCCCATACCTCTTACTTTGTTCGGGGATTCTTTTTCCTTCTTCATAATAATTAAAATCCGTATTCTCATACCTTATTCCCGCAAGGACTCTCAATTGCCCGAATTTCCGTGTATAATCACAAAACACAGAGGCCATGCCCTCCTTGATTCTGTTATCCTGTTTGTCCAATAATCCCATAGGCTGAACATCATACGAACTGTTACGGTTAGTATTAGAGTATTCTCCTCCGAAAGAAAGTTGTCCTTTCCAAAATGGCAAAGTCAATGTCAGCTTGGAAGCAAAAAGCTCATTCTTGGTATTTGTTTTTGTATGTACAGCTTTATCCTGCCAATCGCCTCCATACTCTTGGTACCTTTCAAGGGTATTTACTTTGGAGAAATCTTTGTCCCAAAGCCAATCGGTATTAAAATTTATGTCCACGATGCCTATTTTCCCCATATAATAAACGTTACTACTTGCAAGGCTCATGTTGCCTGGTTTTGCTATGTCACTTGCGGATTCTTCCGTGAAGGCATAATCTTTATATATGGTTGTCGCTATATTGCTTACAGCTTTATTGAACATGCGGTTGAAGTTGAAACTTGCACCTATAAAACTATTATTGCTTATCTGATAGTTAACTCCTAGTCCGCAATATAATTGCCTGTTTCTTATGCTACCCTTAATATCATTGCGTTGATGCCAAACATTGTCAACATAGGTGTTTTGAACGAGATCTTGCTTGATTGAACTTTCAGCGTCTTTAATCTTCAAGACAGTGAATGTCTCAAGACCTTTCTTCTGATAGTTTATGTTCAGTTGCTCATATCCACCAATTCTTGAGTTTTCATCATTTTTCCCAAATGTCCTCGTTTCAAATCCGAATCCATCTTTTGTTCTTTTTTTCGTATTGATACGTATAACCGCCTTTACATTTGAGGCATATTGCGCTCCCGGATTTTGTTTTACCTCCACAGTGCTTATTTCATCTGGGTTCAAGCGGTCCAATTCCGTATTATCCCTAACCTTTTTGCCATTAATGTAAATCACTGGTTCACCAATTCCAAAGATATTGATTTTCCCGTTTTGCGTAGTGACATTGGGAATTCGGTCAAGCAAATTGTATATGTTTCCCGTTTTTTCCAATATTGAGCCAGCCACGGTTGTGATAACAGCCCCATTCTTCAACTTACTCTTGGGTAAAGAAGATTTTACGATGACATCTCCTAATGTCATAGATTCCTCTTTTAAAACAATAACACCAAGATTATCATCAGTTACATTTAAGAAAACAGTCCTATATCCTATACATGTTACCTTGACAATTCCATTTTGATGAGGCGTATTAAGTATAAAACTGCCATTTTCATCACTAACAACACCTTTAACAAATACAGAATCTTTTGATTGTAGCATAGCAACATTGGCAAATTGTATTGCATTTCCCTGCTCATCTACAATTTTTCCTGTTATGCTTTGTGCAATACAAGCAAGATTACAACTTATGTAAATTAAAAAAACTACAAAATATCTCATATTTCAGTTTTGCTATAAAATTTGCTATAAAATATAATCTGTCACGGTAGAATTTGGACATCTTGGGTCTGGGTAATCAAAATAGCCTTTACCTAAAGTCTTAGATATATCGACAAAACATACACGTCTATTTATAGATTTGCGACAAATATCAATAACTTTGCAATGCTTACAAGGAGAGTTTGTGTCTCTCTTTTCAATTTGACTAAATGTACATATCTCTAATGCTTTTGGTGAATTCCAAATTGTTTTTAATGGGAAATTATATATATTCCCAAGAACAAAGTCTGGATTGTCATAAAGCATTTCACAAGGTGTGCATATTCCTGTAGTCAAAATAGACAGCATATAATTTCCTGCATGGCATATTTGATTGTTACTTACAAACTCGTTAACAGTCTTAAATCTCTTCAACTGATACCCACACTTATTTATTTTATTTAAAAAGATTGGGAAATGTTTCTTTTGAGCATCTACATATGATGAAATAGATGCTAATTGCTCATTTCTTGGTGTATAGTCTTTGTATTCTTCCTTAAACTCAGAATAAAATGCAGGAGTTATTACCCAATCAATAATATTTTCGAATTGAGACAAAAAATCATACAACTCTTTGAAATTTTCAACAGTTCCATTATGGATAGTTATAACACTTCTGACATTTAAAGATACGCCATTTTGTTGGCAATACAAAAACATTTTCTTTACTTTTTCAACATATGCTTTAGAGCCACCAACCATTACTTGTATGATGCCACCATCAATTGAATCTAAAGAAAATTGCATTTTGTCAATACCGATACCCTTTAACAACTTAACATCATCCTCTGTCAACGGTGTCTTTGTCGAAAGAAATGGATAATACCCTTTATTTAATGTATATCCAAGAAGTTCTTTCCAATCTTTACGTGCAAAAATATCACCTCCAGTTAAAGCTATGTTAGAAACTCCAATTTTATGGCATTCATCTATAATTCTTTCTATTTTTTGTAATGGCATAGAAAGGTTTTTACTACGTTTTGCATAGCAATAAATACAATTGGTGTTACATGCCGTTGTCACCATAATGCTAACATTGAAAGGCACTGTAGGACGCTTGTTAATGAATTTGTCAAATGGACTATATCCCTGCTCAAAGTAATATTTACGTTCGTCTGGCAACATACTATAAACCAATAAATGAGCGGGAATAACAAATGTTTGATACTTATAAGTAAACCTACTTTCATTTTTACCGATTAAATTATTCACAAAATATTCAATTTTGGCAATATCTATACCCAATGACAAAGAAATTTTTTGCAATGATATTGTCGTAGTATTTTTACCAATTTCAGATATAATAAATCCTACTACAGGTGGTACGACAAAGATATTCCCAGAATTTCTTTGTACGTCATTATCTACTTGTTGTTCCAATTTTACAATATACGAACAACATTTTTCATTGCGAATAATATATTGAGGATTTAATCTTATATAGTTCATAATACAATATTTTAAAGGGCATGTCAAAAGTAGCACAACTAATTATAGAAAGTTACTCCTGGCATACCCACATTTTAACATTCCACCCAACCTTTTTCAGGTTCATCTGGAACTGATGGAGACATGATAGTTTCGCCAGCTCCACCATAATCACAAACACAAGTGCTAGAACCACTGCCACCATTTACCTCTTCCATTTCAGAGAGAAGTAAATCTTCAATTTCATTCTTTTTCATTGTCTGTATTTTTATAAGAATGTATTTTTTACCAACAAGCATCACCGTGTTGTCGATGCCTTTAATTTTTCTCAGTAAGGTCTGAGTTGTTTCAACCTTGCGCAAAGGTTATTGAAACAATTGCACCAAAACGAAAGTAAACTGCAATTATTTGCATCATTTTGTATTCCGAGCGCAAAGATATGAAGACTTTTTGAAACAAAGTAATTTTCGGAGAATATTTAAACTACATTAAACTATGTTGTACGTGATTATACTTTGCATAATAACGCTAAAACAATATTTTCACTTACTTTTTTTTACGGTTTACCTGCATCTTTATTCTATTTGATTCATTAATAAGTTGTCTTGCTACACTATCTTTATAGAATGCAATCTCAATCATTTTGTGGTATTGATAGACGGAATCTTCATACACATCAACTTGGGTTCTTAATTTATCAATTATGTCTTCGTCTCGTTGGACATTGAAATGTTTTTCGATGTAACGAATATTCGGGTCGTCAGATGGGAGAACCATTCGCAAAGCACGATATTTCAAATCTGCCTCCTCCCAATCTTGATACTCTCGCCATTGGGTGAGATTGCCCAAATGGAGAGAACGAGAGATAGAGCCAAGCCGCCAATGAAAAGAAGAACATACTTTGATGTAGGCTCGAAGCGATGGGTGACAAGTTTCTTCTGAGGTGAATTGTTCATCACTTCAAGTTTGTCTTGCAATGCCTTCGAGGAAACATCATTCTCTTGTCTCATCTGCTTGACTGCATCAACCAAGAGCTTGCTTCGCTGCTCATTTTTGCCAAGTTCAGCCTTAATAAGGTCAGCAAAAACAACAATGGCATCTCTTAATTTGGATATTTTACC
>OBKW01000152.1_pt1 | contig 27836 bp, 18 predicted proteins | sample 1519791 | NCBI WGS metagenome assembly OBKW01 (sample SAMN02044682, study PRJEB22538) | human gut metagenome
CTTCGATATCATTGCGGTAAACCGCCTTGCAAAATCCCAAGAGGAAGGCGTCGTTGTCGGAACGGCGAGGGTTCACATAGTGAGGTATCAGCGAATTGAGCAAACCATCACGGACCTCCTTGTTTGGGATGCCCAAAGTGTATTCGCGAAACATCGGATCATACTTCTTGATGGTCAGATAACCGCTCTGATAAAGCAGAGGCAGGGCGTCTGTCATTTCCTCTGTCGATTGGTCGAAGGAACTCAAGACCGCCTCCTGACCCTCCAAAGAAGCAAGGTTGACATGATACTTATCCAGCAATTTCAAAAGGAAAGATGGCGTGCCCGAACCAAACCAGTAAGGGGCTATCTTGCGTGCGTTCAGCGCCTTCACCAGGCTGAACGGATTGAAGACGTCTTCTGACTTCTCGCTGAAATGATAGCCGTCATAGAATTGCGTCAGCTCTTTCAGACACTCCTCGTACGTCATGCCAAGGGCTTCGCCCAATGCTTCGACGTCTGGTTTCATCTGCGTGGTTAGTTCCGTCTTGCTGATACCACAGATGGCCGAATACTGGTCGAACAGACTGATGTTGTCGAGGTTGTTGAGCTCGCTGAAGATGCTGAGTTGTGAGAACTTGGTGATACCCGTGATGAAACAGAACTCCAGGTATGGGTCGAGCATTTTCAAAGGGCTGTAAAAGTTCTGCATGATGCGGCGAAGTGGTTGCAGGTTTTCCTTCTCATGCACCACATCCAGCAAAGGGGCATCGTATTCATCAATGATAACGACTGCCTTTTCGCCCGTCTGCTCGTAAGTTTTCTTCACCAGATCTTTCAAGCGAAGGTTCGCATCCACCTGATGAGTCTTGTATCCCCAAAGCGTCTCCTTCCCTTCAAGCATATCGGCCAAGTATCTTTCCAGCTGCTCCACACCCATGTGCTTGGCACCGCTCAGGTCAAAATGAAGCACGGGATGCTTCACCCATTCCTTCTCGTATTCGGCAATGGCCAATCCCTCAAAAAGCTCCTTTCTTCCCTCGAAATAGGCTTGAAGGGTAGAGGCAAAGAGCGACTTTCCGAATCGTCTTGGACGACTCAGAAAGATAAACTTCATTCCTTTCTCTCTAAAGTCCGCGATGTATTGGGTCTTATCTATATAGAGATAATTTTTCTCGCGGATTTCTTCGAAAGTCTGAATTCCTACGGGATATTTATTTACTATCTTCGCCATTTTTCTGCATGCTCTACGTTTCAAGCTACTAAGTTACGAACAAAATCTGAATTGGCCAAGCATTTTTAAAAAAAACAGATAAAGAACTGCCTGCGTGGTGGATACTTATCGTTGAAAACAAAGAAAGGCACCCGAAAAGTGGCGCAGGGGGAATTCTCAGTGGATAACACCCTGCGCCCATTTTTTTGATTTACATCTTTGTCACTTCTCCACAATGCAAGTCATCTGCCATGTGGAGGATAACGTCGTGTAGCTCTAAATCATTTTTGAAAAACTGCGGAATAGCATCATAGCCTATGGCAGCACCTAATATATTGCCTGTTACAGCTCCAGTACTGTCGCTATCACCACCATGATTCACAGCCGCAATCATTGCTTCCTCAAAGTTGTCGAAATGGCGGATTGCACAGTATAGCGCAATGGCGAGTGCTTCTTCACCGACCCATCCGCCTCCTAACGCACCAATATTCTGAAGGTCAGAATGGTCGTTTGCCGAGAGATCTATTGCAACTCTTGCAATCCCCATCATCTCCAAAACTTCCCGATGATGCTGCGGAAACAGATCGTCAAGTTTCCCAATTCCCTCATATATATACTCTATCAGGCCTTCTCTTGTCGGATTCTCATCCAAGACCAAACGATAGATGACATGCGACATCAAGGATGCAGGTATATACCCAAGCGGATGCTGATGGGTGATTTCTGCGGCATCACCAGCCAACTTGTCCGCCTCCATGATGTCCATACGGTTGTCAACGGCAGCATAAAGCGGAATGGGGGCAATACGCATGACACCACCACAGCCTTTGCTGTTGTTAATAGTTTCTTTCCCTCTGAAGATGTCATTCAGCGACATCATACATCCCTTTTCGTAAATTCATCAGCAAACGGCTTCAAATTGCCTTCAGGATTGTGGCTCTGATGGGCATTATGGTCATCAAGTATAGCAAACACTATCTTGCGATACTTGTTTTTAAACTCCAGCTCTTCCATCACCTCATGAAACAGTTGTGCTACATGACGTGGTGGATTACGGAATGCTCCGCACCCCAAGGCTCCAAGTACCAGTGAGTCGTGACCATGAATCAAACCAATACGGAAGATAGTTCGTATCTTGTTCTTGATAGGTTCCACATGATGGTTGGCAATCATTCCACTTGTCGTTAAGTCTGGACGATTCATACCAGCCACTGTGATAAACGAGAGGCTGACAGGATTATCCAGCAAGGCATAGCCCTTCTGTTCACTTTCCCTAAAATAGATGGCATCGGGCGTATAAACTCCTCCAAAATTCCTGTCAAGAGGGTACTGGTAGTGAGAACGCTTGATACGATACATCCCCGCAAAGGGAGCAAACTGATAGAGGGAACGGAACAAATTCGTCCTGCGGAACAGTGTTTCTTCCTGTGCTCCAGCACCTGTTGCTACACCGCCACCAGCATTACGCCTGCTGGCCATGTTCAATATGGCAGGATTATAACCTTGCTCTTTCAACTGCACCCCTGCATACAAACAGTCAATGTTTTGTACTTCAACGACAGTTTGATATCTGCTTTGCACCGCCAAACATATTTCGCGCTCATAGAATACTGTCTTGCTCATCATATCCGAATCATCAGGGAATGAATAACACGTTCCGTTCTCTGTTACATATCCACCTTGGTTGACGATATCGACAGTATTGCGAAACTCTTTTGTACGCAACTCTTTTACCTGATAATATGCCGAATGGTCACCCTGCTTTACTCTATCCATTAAAGCACGATACTTTTCAAGAAAATCCTTCTGAGGATTCCATCTGTATGTATATTCCTTGCTGCTCATTTGCTTATTTCATTAAAACTCCCACCCATAACTACTATTCTTTTACCTTCTTTCATTATATCTTGTGTAAATTTCACGTAAAAATACGACCTTTATTTCAAGCTACCAAATATTTCTGGTAAAATTTACGCAAGAACGTCATTTTTTATCTTATAGTCTTATTAGGCCGAAAATCTTACGCATTGTATCAAGTTCTCCGTAATCCTTGATGTTCCTGTGCTTAACCAGAACCTTGGCTTTCTGGTCGATAAAACCATAGAATCAATTTTTATTTCTGCATTTTCACGCTCTTGAATTGCACTTTCAAACCAGATAAAATAGGAATATATAGGTTTGCTTACAATGCTCAATATCGTTATATTCCAACAAAAATCAAATCGATAGGCCAGGTTTGGCAAAATCAAGGTTGTTTCTTTGATCGAAGGGAAGTGGTGCTGGATTTCGAAAACGTTAAAATGTTAAACGTTAATAGGGTGGAATCCGCCAGCGCACCCGTTCCATCAACCGTATTTCCCCCGCGGATCGGTCCTAACTTATGATCATGAGTGATCCTAAGTTACGGCCATGTGCGGTCGTAAACAAGCCTCGGCAAGGTGCTTTGTCGTTTAGTGAAGATTGTGTTTCGGGCTGTGTCATGATTGGGTGTACATGACGGTTTGCACAACTCAAATAATTGGCCCGAAAAAGTAAGTTAACTTCGTTGGCCTACGAAGTTAACTTCATCAGCCTACGAAGTTAACTTCATAGGCCTATGAACTTAACTTCATAAAAAGGGGTGAAAAATGCGCTTGTTGCAACGATAGCCACGAGGGCAAGGTAGAGCATGGACAGGGGCTTTTTGGGGTCACGCCAACATGATAGGCCTGCTATTTATAGTCCTTCTGTCAGAAACTTGCGAAGATGTATGTGCGTGATGCCGTCATCATCATTCTTGGTGAGCAGAGGGGTCATGGAGATAACGTACTTCGGATAGTTGTCCTTGATGGCATGAAGATTGCCAAACTCTCGCTCTCTCGTTGCCTTGTCGTAGATGATATAGGACGCTTGTACATAGATGCGTTCACCTCCCGGCTTGGTACATACAAAGTCGATTTCTCCAGCTTGCAATTGTCCCACATATACTTGATAGCCCAAACGTATGAGATGCTGATAGATGATATTCTCTATCACTTTCTCAATGTCTCCTTCGCGCGTTCCTCCAGCAATGGCATTTCGAATGCCGTTGTCTTCGAAGTAAAACTTGTCGTTGGTTTCAAAGATTCGTTTGCCGTGGATGTCATAGCGGTTCACCTTGTGCAGGATGTAGGCTTCGCAAAGGAAGGAAATGTAGTTGATGATGGCCGTGGAGGTTATTGATTCACCTTGCGATTTCATGTATTTGGCGATACTGTTGGCAGAGATGAGCTTGCCTGTATTATCTGCAAGAAAACGCACCAGATTCTCTAAGAATGGTACGTTTCTTATCTGGTTGCGCATGATGACATCCTTGAGCAAGACGGTGTGGTAGATATCTATCTGATACTCACGGGCGTCGTCTTCTTCCAAACCTATTTTGGCTAAGCCAGGCAGGCCACCATACTGAATGTACAGAGCAAGCGCTTCGTCATTATCCGATAGATGATGGAATTGCAAAAACTCGTTGTAGCTTAGCGACTGGATATAGATTTCCTTATATCTCCCGCCTATGATGGTGCTTAGTTCGTTGCTCAGCATACGAGCATTGCTACCTGTGATGATAATATCTGTGTTGGGTTCTGTACGATAGCTTCGGATGGAGCGTTCGAATTCCTTGATGTCTTGTATCTCATCAATAAGGATATAATTATGTTTGTCGGAATGAAAATGCTGTCCGATATACTCGTTGAGATCTTGGTAGGTCTGAATGTGGTCAAACTCTCTTTTCTCCTTATCTATATAGATGATATTGTTGCTGCTATCTGATATTTTACGGTCACGAATCATCTTCATCATGCAGCTTTTGCCCACACGACGTTGGCCTACTAAGACGATGATGGTCTCCTTGCCAAGAAACCTTTCTATTTTGTCGATATATGATTGACGAATAATAATTGCCATGATTTTGTCTTTTATAGAAGAAACATTTTGCAAATATACGACTTTTGTCTTTTATAGAAGATAAAATGTGGGACAATTTTGCTTTTGTCTTCTATAAAAGATAAAAAACTCCCTCGATTTGCAATACGATAAAGCTGCACTCGGCAATAAAAAAGAATGTGATTCTTTTTGTATTGCTCTCGATTTGCATTATCTTTTGATAAGATAAGCTGCACTCGGCAATAAAAAAGAATGTGATTCTTTTTGTATTGCTCTCGATTTGCATTATCTTTTGATAAGATAAGCTGCACTCGGCAATAAAAAAGAATGTGATTCTTTTTGTATTGCTCTCGATTTGCATTATCTTTGTACCATGATATTCTATTTCTCAGGCACAGGAAACACGCTATGGGCAGCACAGATGCTTGCCGAGCGGTTGGGAGATCGGCTTGTCAATATGGCCGACGCGATAGGGGGAGAGGGACGTTATACCCTCGGAGAACATGAGGCCATCGGCTTCGTCTTTCCCGTTCATGGCTGGCGTACGCCCCGCCTTGTCCGGCAGTTTATCGACCAGCTTTCGATAGATGCTGGTGGAAAGTCCCACTACGCCTACCTCATCCTCACGGCAGGCGACTCCATCGGTCGCACCGTGGAGCGTCTGCTGCCCCATCTGCGCGCCAAGGGTATTGATCCTCAGCTCTTTGCCTCGATCATCATGCCCGAGTCCTATGTCGGACTGCCCTTCATGGATGTCGATACGCCCGCCAAGGAGCAGAAGAAGAAGGACGAGGCTGCCCGCCAGCTCGACGCCCTCGTTGAGACCATTGCCCGATGGGACTGCAGACGGCGTGACGACTCTTTTCGCTCGCTCACACGCGGTCCGATCCCAGGGTTCTTCTCCGGTCCCGTGGGGAGCTTCTTCGAGCGTTTCCTCATCACCGACAAGCCCTTCCATGTCGTTGCCGATCGCTGCGTCAAGTGCGGACGTTGCGCCAGCGTCTGTCCCGTAGGCGATATTGAGGGAGGCAAGGGCCGTCAGCCCCAGTGGCTTCACCATGACGACTGCCTCACCTGCTTCTCCTGCTACCACCATTGTCCCACCCACGCCATCGAGTTTGGCGGACGGACGAAGCACAAAGGACAGTATTTCTATACGCGCAGGAAGTAGGGCGGGGGAGGGTTTGTCCTCCCGCCTTCGGGATGGTCTCGGGACGCCTTCGGGAGAAGACCTATCGCTCCTTCTGCTGGATGTACTGATATGAATCCTAACTTTTCAAGCCCACAGGAGGAATAGGCGTTGTCGAATCGTTGGCCTGAATCCTGTATTCCCAATCCTCGATGGTTCTGGTTGTGGTACTGAAGTTGATACCTATTTTAACGAGCTTTCTGCCATCAGCCTCAAAAGGAACCATATAGCCTTTGTCGTCTATTTGGGCTAAGGCTTCCTGGGCGGACTTGTTGATTTTTATCTCGAAGACGAAGATGGTGCTGGGAGAGAACATCACCGCGTCGGCTCTTCCTCTACAACTCTTTACCTGTGTGAGAACAGCTATGTTCATCATCGAAAGCATGATGTAGAAAACGGTCTCATAATAATACTCGTTTTTCTGCATATCTGCCAGTACATCCTTTCCGCCTTCTGGATAAGGTATAGAGGCAAAGTAGGACCTCATCAGCGTCATCGCCTTGTCGATATCTCCATACACCAACGCCTGATAGAATTTTGCCGCAAAGCCAAGTGAAGCGCCATCGCTCAGATTCGTGTAAAGCGGCAGCAGGTTCTCCATCAATCCTCCCTTTACTTCCTTGTTTGGAATACCCAGATAGTATCCATTGGTCAAAGGATCATATCTTTTGATAGTAAGATAACCGCTCTGGTAAAGCAGCGGGAGGGCATCCGTCATTCTTTCCGTAGGACGGTCGAATGAGGACGGAAAGGCGAAAACCTCATCCAGATTCATAACGTCTGTGTTGAATCTTTGCATCTGATGAATCAGATAAGTAGGAGTGCCTGTGGCAAACCAGTAGCTGCTGATGTAGCCGGCGGCAAAGCAACGCATCAAACTGAAGGGATTGAAGATATCCGGACAGTTGCGGCTGAAATGATAGCCATCATAGTTTTCGGTCAACTCTTGCTCCATTCTTTCAAAAGTCAATCCGTTGGTTGCTGCCAACTGCTCAATGTCCTGTTTCAGAGTCGTGGTGAGTTCTTCCTTGGTAATGCCGCAGATGGCAGCGAACTCTGGGTCCATGCTGATATTGGCCAGATTGTTGATGGTACTGAAGATGCTGAGCTGTGAGAATTTCGTGATTCCCGTGATGAAGGCGAACCTGATGTGGGCGTCATTGGCCTTGATTGGGGCATAAAACTCCTGCATGACGGTCCTGATCGCTGCGAGTTTATCCTCGTCGTGGAGCACATCAAGAAGCGGAGCGTCATATTCGTCTATTATAATGACAACAGGTTTGCCTGTGTGCTCTTTTGTCGAGACAATCAGGCTTTTGAGTCTGTCTCCGGGAGTTTTGCTTTCTGGACTCTTTCCCCAAATGCTTTCATATTGGGAAAGCAAGACGTTGAATTTAGATTGTAAATCTTTGAGATCGCAATTCTTGAATGTTGACATGTCGAAGTGAAGGACTGGGTATTCCGTCCACTCCTTTTCCAAGCCCTCGATGGCAAGCCCCTTGAACAGATCTTTCTCACCTGCAAAATAGGAATGAAGTGTACTGCTGAGAAGGGATTTTCCGAAGCGACGGGGACGGCTGAGAAATACATATTTGTACTTCTTGGTCATCCGATAGACGAGTGCTGTTTTGTCTACGTAAACGCATTGTCTTGCGATGAGGTCGCTGAAAGTCTGTATTCCCACAGGATAAATTCTTTCCACCATGGTCTTTGCTTTTTTTTCTTTGTGGCAAAGTTACGAAAAGTTTTTGAGTATAGAGCGAATAAAAAGAAAAAGGTTTTTACGAGAAATAGAGTGACAAGGTCGTTCGTGTGGTTTCAATACAACTTTTGGCGTATAAGAAAACCTGTCGGATACTAATAAAAACAGTCGGATACTACTAAGAAACCCCAACCAGCCTGAGGCTGATTGGGGTTGATATGATAGTCTTCTGTCTATTCGGTTGGGCTTTCGGCTATATGACTTGTCTTTCAGACTACTCCATAAGTTTTCTGACTACTTCATAAGTCTTCAGACTACTCCATAGGTCCATGAGCCTTTCTGACTACTCCATAAGCCTTTTGACAACCTATTCCTCCGTCGTTCTGCTGTCGGCCAGCACCCGCCATAGCTTTTCGTCGGGCAGGGGCGAGACGACATCGATCGGCTGTTTGCTCACAGGATGTACAAAGGCCACGCGGTGGCTCAGCAGGCTGATGCCTCCATCGGGATTGGATCGCGGCGCGCCATACTTCAAGTCGCCCTTGATGGGGCAACCGATATGAGCCAGCTGCGTGCGGATCTGATGGTGGCGTCCCGTGAGCAGGTGGATTTCGAGCAGCACGTAGCGGTCGCTACGCCCGATGACCTTGTAGCGCAGCATAGCCTTCTTGCTGCCCGCCACCTCGTGGTCGTAGGCATAGGTCTTGTTCTGTCGCTCGTTGCGCACCAGCCAGTTGGTCAGCAGTCCCTCCGCTTCGGCCGGCTCATGCTGGACGATGGCCCAGTAGGTCTTGTGGACCTCACCCTTGCGAAACAAATCGTTGAGGCGGCTCAGCGCCTTCGAGGTCTTGGCAAAGACGACCAGTCCGGCCACGGGGCGGTCCAGGCGGTGGACCACACCGAGAAAGACGTTGCCCGGCTTCTGATATTTCTCCTTCAACCATTCCTTGACGGTATAGGAGAGCGGAAGGTCGCCCGTCTTGTCGCCCTGTACGATTTCGCCCACCTCCTTATAGACGACGATGACGTGGTTGTCCTCGTAGAGTGGCTGCATCGTGCCTTACATGTTCATGCCGCCATCGACCTGGATGACCTGGCCGCTGACATAGCTTGAGAGGTCGGAGGCGAGGAAGAGGCAGACGTTGGCGATATCCTCGGTCTGTCCGCCACGGCGAAGAGGAATCTTGGCCATCCAGCCCTTGCGGATCTCCTCGGAGAGCTGGGCCGTCATCGGAGTCTCGATGAAGCCCGGGGCGACACAGTTGGCGCGCACGCCCTTGGGGCCGAGCTCCTGGGCGATAGACTTGGCCAGACCGATCATGCCCGCCTTGGAGGCCGAGTAGTTGCACTGGCCAGCGTTGCCGTGGACACCCACCACGCTCGACATGTTGATGATGGATCCGCCACGCTGGCGAAGCATGATGGGAGCGCAAGCGTGGATGAAGTTGAAGGCCGACTTCAGGTTGACGTTGAGGACGGCATCCCATTGTGCCTCCGACATGCGGAGCATCAGGCCGTCCTTGGTGATTCCGGCATTGTTGACGAGGATGTCGATGCTGCCGAAGTCGGCGTGGATCTGCTTCACGACGGTCTCGGTCTCGGCAAAGTCGGCGGCATTGCCTGCATAGGCGCGGCAGGTGACGCCCAGGGCCTCGATCTCCTGGCGTGTGTCCTCAAGGCCGGCAGCCATGTCGTCGTTGAGGACAAGGTCGGTGAATGCGATGTTAGCTCCCTCGCTGGCGAACTTCATCGCCACGGCCTTGCCAATACCACGGGCTGCACCCGTAATCAATGCTGTTTTTCCTGTTAAAAGTCCCATAAATCTTTTATTTTGTTGTTGTTACTGTCCTTGTTTCAAAGTCGTCTTGCCCAATGCGCCATAGACCACCTTGGCCACCATCGGCCGCGAGGTCTCCTCGGTCAGCCCGTGGCCCAGTCGCCCGTAGATGAACGGCACCTCCAGGCCCTTGATACAGTAGTGGGTGATGTCAGCGACCAGATAGACGTCGTCGATGTCAAACTCGCCGTCGGCCTTGGCTTCGGAATAGACCTTGCGGAAGAGTTCGATCTCGTCCTCGTCGAAGTTCTTGCGCACCTGCTCCACCTTCCAGATGTTGCGGAAGAACTCCGCGCGCAGGTTGCCGTTGCGGATGACGGTCTCCTTGATCATGCTCAGATGGGTGTAGATGAGCTCGATGATTTTGTCCTGGGGACTGATCTTCTTGTTGGCCACTTCGTCCAGCTTGTCCGACAATCGCTCCAGCTCCGACTCGATGACGGCGGAATAGACGTCGTCCTTGCTTTTGAAATAGGTATATAGCGTGCGGCGACCCTTGCCCGAAGCTTTGGCAATGTCGTTCATCGTAGTGTTGGCTATGCCGTTCTTGGCAAACAACTGCCGCGCTACGTCAACTAGTTTTTGTCTCGTTTTCGATATGGACATAATCAAATATACCTAAATACTAAAATAACAGGTTGCACAAGAACCCTTTTCGTGTGCAAAAGTACCAATATTATTTGACAGCACCAAAACTTTCCCCTACAAATTGCACACTTTAACACGCTGTGCATGATACGGGTAGGTCTTGGCCCGTCGGCTCCTTGCGGGCGAGGGAGGATAGGCGCGTGGGGCAAGAATTCTCTTCGTCGTGGTGGTCCATGACGTCGCGATGGAGAAATCCTTTGTGATATTTACCGCCTTAAATTTGCCGTTTTGAAGAAATAATTGTATTTTTGCACAAACTTTGAATATGGCAGAGGAAACAAAAAATTATTGCGCTATGTTTCAGCCCTTTAGCTTCCGACGCGATCAGGACGCGTTCGGAGGAAGGTGGCGTGTTGGCCCTATTCAATCACTCATTAGAAAACACTTTTAAGCTAAAAAGAATATGTGTGGTATTGTAGGATACGTTGGAACGAAAAGACAGGCTTACCCCATACTGATCAAGGGGTTGAAGCGATTGGAATATCGTGGTTACGATAGTGCCGGAGTGGCCTTGATCAATCCCGACGGCGTGCTGAGCGTCGATAAGGAGAAGGGCAAGGTGGCCGATCTGGAGCGCTATTGCGCGGACAAGGACACACGAGGCACGATCGGTATCGCCCACACGCGTTGGGCCACCCATGGCGAGCCCTCGGCGCGCAACGCCCACCCCCACTACTCGCAGTCGCGCAACCTGGCCATCATCCACAACGGCATCATCGAAAACTATGCCGAGATCAAGGCACGCCTGGAGGAGAAGGGTGTCCGTTTCCGTTCCGATACCGACACGGAGGTGCTCGTGCAGCTCATCGAGTACATCCAGGAGCGCAAGCAGATCGAACTGCTGCCTGCCGTCCAGCTGGCCCTCCATCAGGTCGTAGGCGCCTATGCCATCGCCCTGCTCGACAGTCGCCATCCCGACACCATCATCGCAGCGCGCAAGCAGAGCCCGCTGGTGGTGGGCATAGGCGAGGGGGAGCTTTTCCTCGGATCGGACGCCAGCCCCATCATCGAGTTTACCGACAAGGTCGTCTATCTCGAGGACGGCAACATCGCCGTGATGAAAGCCGGCGAGGAGTTGCAGATCGTCAATATATATAATGAGAAACTGCTGCCCGAGGTCAAGACCGTCGATATCGACCTCGGACAGATCGAGAAAGGGGGCTTCCCCCACTTCATGCTCAAGGAGATCTTTGAGCAACCCGAATGTCTAGAGAACTGCATGCGCGGGCGCATCAACGTGGACCACAACCACGTGGCCCTCTCGGCCGTCATCGACTACCGCAAGGAGCTGCTCGCGGCCAAGCGCATCATCATCGTGGCCTGTGGTACGAGCTGGCACGCCGGTCTCATCGGCAAGCAGCTCATCGAGTCGTTCTGTCGTGTGCCCGTCGATGTGGAGTACGCCTCGGAGTTTCGCTACCGCAACCCCGTGGTAGGACCAGGCGACGTGGTCATCGCCATCTCGCAGAGTGGCGAGACGGCCGACACGCTGGCCGCCGTGGAACTGGCCCGCGAGCGTGGCGCCTTCATCTATGGCGTTTGCAATGCCGTGGGTGCCAGCATCCCGCGCGCCACCCATACGGGATCCTACATCCACGTGGGCCCCGAGATTGGCGTGGCCTCGACCAAGGCCTTCACGGGCCAGGTCACGGTGCTCACCCTCTTCGCCCTCGCCCTCGGTGCCGCCAAGGGCACGGTGGCACGCGAGGAGTATGTGCGCACCATCGAGGAACTGGCCAACATCCCTGACAAGATCCGCGAGGTGCTGAAGCTCAGCGACCAGCTGGCCGAGCTCGCCCGTACCTTCACCTATGCACACAACTTCCTCTACCTCGGCCGTGGATACAACTATCCCGTCGCGCTGGAGGGGGCCCTGAAGCTGAAAGAGATCTCCTACATCCATGCCGAGGGCTATTCGGCAGCCGAGATGAAGCACGGCCCCATCGCGCTCATCGACTCCGACATGCCCGTCGTGGTCGTGGCTACCCACGACGCGATGTATGAGAAGGTGCGCTCCAACGTCCAGGAGATCAAGGCACGCGAGGGACGCGTCATCGCCTTTGTCTCGAAGGGCGAGCAGGACATCACCCGGATGGCCGACGCGACGATTGAGCTGCCCGACACGCTGGAGTGTCTGGAGCCGCTCATGGCCACCGTTCCCCTGCAGTTGCTGGCCTACTACATCGCTGTCTGCAAAGGCAAGGATGTTGACCAGCCGCGCAACCTGGCCAAGAGCGTGACGGTGGAATAACAAAAAAGCAATAATGTCTAAATAAGCCCGTCGCCGACGTGGCGGGCGTGAACAAGATATATGGAGAATAACATACACGAGGATTGTGGCGTGGCCATGATTCGCTTGCTGAAACCGCTGGAGTACTACCAGCAGAAGTATGGTACATGGATGTACGGCCTCAACAAGCTCTATCTGATGATGGAGAAGCAGCACAACCGTGGCCAGGAGGGCGCCGGCATGGCGGCCGTGAAGCTCCAGTCGGAGCCGGGTAATGAGTATATGTTCCGCGAGCGGGCGGAGGGCAAGAACGCCGTGACCGATATCTTCGGTATCGTGCACGAGAAGCTGAGCCACTACACGCCCGAGCAGCTTTCCGACGCCAGTTTCGCGAGCGACCATCTGCCCTTTGCGGGCAACCTGTACATGGGCCACCTGCGCTATTCCACCACGGGCAAGAGTGGCCTCACCTATGTGCACCCGTTCCTGCGCCGCAACAACTGGAAGGCCAAGAACCTCTGCATGTGTGGCAACTTCAACATGACCAACATCGAGGAGATCTTCCAGAAGCTCACTCGCCAGGGCCAGTGTCCGCGCATCTATAGCGACACCTATATCCTGCTGGAGCTGATGGGCCATCGCCTCGACCGCGAGGTGGAGCGCAACTTCGTCATTGCCCGCGACAACGGACTGAAGGACCAGGACATCACGCGCTACATCGAGGACCATGTCGAGATGGCCAATGTGCTCAAGACGACCATGACCGACTTCGACGGAGGCTATGTCGTCTGTGGCATCACCGGCAGCGGCGACTTCTTCTCCATGCGCGACCCCTGGGGCATCCGTCCGGGCTTCTACTACAAGAACGACGAGATCGTCGTCGTCGCCTCGGAGCGCCCTGTGCTGCAGACCACCTTCGACCTCGAGTGTGAGGACATCCAGGAGCTGCAGCCCGGCGAGGCCATCATCGTCAATAAGGCCGGCGAGTGCTCCATGCACCAGATCGTGCCGCAGCGTGGCGACGCCGCCTGCTCCTTCGAGCGCATCTACTTCTCCCGCGGATGCGACCGCGATATCTACAACGAGCGCAAGAAGCTCGGAGAGCAGCTCACGGATCCCGTCCTCAAGGCGGTCGATTACGATATCAACCACACCGTGCTCTCCTTCATCCCCAACACCGCCGAGGTGGCTTTCTACGGCCTCGTGCAGGGTTGCGAGCGCTGGCTCACGGAGCGCAAGATAGAGCAGGTGCGCCAGTTGGAGAGCGTCGAGGAGGTGGACGACGAGGCCCTCATCAGTGTCCTGCGCCAGCATGTGCGCTCTGAGAAGGTGGCCTGGAAGGACATCAAGCTGCGCACCTTCATCACCGAGGGCAACTCGCGCAACGACCTCGCAAGTCACGTCTATGACATCACCTACGAGAGCATCGAGGGTGGGGTGGACAACCTGGTCATCATCGACGACTCCATCGTTCGTGGCACGACACTCAAGGAGAGCATCCTCCGCATCCTCGACCGCCTCCATCCGAAGAAGATCGTCGTGGTGTCGAGTGCGCCGCAGATCCGCTATCCCGACTACTACGGCATCGACATGGCCCACCTGGAGGAGTTTTGCGTCTTCCGTGCCACGGTGGCGCTGATCCAGGAGCGGGGCATGGAGGACGTGCTCGGCGAGGTCTATAGCAACTGTCTCAAAGCCCTGCGCAAGCCGAAGGGCGCCATCGAGGAAAACCCCGTCAAGGGCGTCTATAAGCCGTTCACGGTGGAGGAGATCAACCGCAAGATCGTCGAGATGCTGCGTCCGCAGGGCATGACGACGCCTGTGGAACTGGTCTTCCAGAGCATCGAGGGACTCCATGAGGCCATCCCCTACAACCATGGCGACTGGTACTTCACGGGCGACTATCCCACCGATGGTGGCATGCGCCAGGTCTGCAGGGCCTATATCAATTTTTATAAGAACATAATTCAAAACTCTTAATAATGCGCAAAGTAACCTTACAGCTCAGCGACGGTACTGAGTTTCATGGTAAGAGCTTCGGCTACGAGCAGCCCGTGGCCGGCGAGGTAGTGTTCAACACTGCCATGATGGGCTACCCTGAGAGCCTTACCGACCCGTCCTATGCGGGTCAGCTTCTCACGATGACTTTTCCGTTGGTGGGCAACTATGGCGTGCCGCCATTCACATTTGACAAGCAGACGGGTCTTCCCGACTTCATGGAGAGCGACCGTATCTACGCCTCCGCATTGATTGTATCTGATTATAGCGAGCAGTATTCCCATTGGAATGCCGTCGAGAGCCTCGGCGAGTGGCTCCAGCGCGAGAAGGTGCCAGGCATCACGGGCATTGACACGCGCGAACTGACGAAGGTGCTGCGCGAGCATGGCGTGATGATGGGCAAGATCCTCTTCGACGATGAGCCCAACAACGTGCCGGAGGCCGACTATGAGGGCGTCAACTTTGTGGACCGCGTCTCCGTCAAGGAGATCGTCCGCTACAACGAGGGTGCGGGCCGCAAGGTCGTGCTGGTCGATTGTGGCGTCAAGGCCAACATCATCCGCGAGCTGATCCAGCGTGGCGTGGAGGTGGTCCGCGTGCCCTGGAACTACGACTATACCGACATGGAGTTTGACGGTCTCTTCCTGGCCAATGGTCCTGGCGATCCCGACATGTGCTCCGAGGCCGTGGAGATCATCCGCAAGCAGATGAGCCGCAGCCGCAAGCCCATCTGTGGTATCTGTATGGGCAACCAGTTGCTCTCCAAGGCTGCTGGCGCCACGATCTATAAGTTGAAGTACGGCCACCGCGGCCACAACCAGCCGGTGCGCATGGTGGGCACGCAGAAGTGCTTCATCACCTCGCAGAACCACGGCTACGCCGTCGATGCGCGCACGCTGGACAAGGACTGGGAGGAGCTCTTCGTCAATATGAACGATGCCTCCAACGAGGGTATCCGCCACAAGGAGAACCCCTGGTTTAGCTCGCAGTTCCACCCCGAGGCTTGCTCGGGCCCGGTCGATACGGAGTTTATGTTCGATAAGTTTGTTGAAACATTGAAGCAGTCATGATAGAACAACATATAAAGAAGGTATTGATTCTCGGTTCCGGCGCGTTGAAGATTGGTGAGGCCGGCGAGTTTGACTACTCCGGCAGCCAGGCCCTCAAGGCCCTGCGCGAGGAAAGTATCGAGACGGTGCTCATCAACCCCAATATTGCCACGGTGCAGACCTCCGAGGGTGTGGCCGACCAGATCTACTTCCTCCCCGTGCAGCCCTATTTCGTCGAGCGCGTTATCGAGAAGGAGCGTCCCGACGGCATCCTCTTGTCCTTTGGTGGACAGACCGCACTCAACTGTGGTGTGGAACTGGAGAAGAGCGGCGTGTTGAAGAAGTATGGTGTGAGCGTCCTGGGTACGCCCGTGGAGGCCATCATGAACACGGAGGACCGCGAGCTCTTCGTCGAGCAGCTTGACCAGATCGACGTCAAGACCATCAAGAGCGAGGCTTGCGAGGACATGGAGCAGGCCCGCAAGGCTGCTGAGCAACTCGGCTACCCCGTCATCATCCGTGCGGCCTATGCGCTGGGCGGACTGGGTAGTGGCTTTGCAGACAACGAGGAGGAGCTGACCCGCCTCTGCGAGAAGGCCTTCTCTTTCTCTCCCCAGGTGCTGGTGGAGAAGAGCCTCAAGGGCTGGAAGGAGATAGAGTACGAGGTGGTGCGCGACCGCTATGACAACTGCATCACGGTCTGCAACATGGAGAACTTCGACCCGCTGGGCATCCATACGGGTGAGAGTATCGTCATCGCTCCGTCGCAGACTCTGACCAACAGCGAATATCACAAGCTGCGTGCGCTCTCCATCAAGATCGTGCGCCATATCGGCATCGTCGGCGAGTGCAACGTGCAGTACGCCTTCGACCCGCAGAGCGAGGACTATCGTGTCATCGAGGTCAACGCGCGCCTCTCCCGTTCTTCGGCCCTGGCTTCCAAGGCCACGGGCTATCCCCTGGCTTTCGTGGCCGCCAAGCTTGGCCTGGGCTACGGACTCTTCGAACTGAAGAACTCCGTCACCAAGACCACCTCGGCCTTCTTTGAACCGGCCCTCGACTATGTGGTCTGCAAGATTCCGCGCTGGGATCTGAGCAAGTTCCGCGGTGTGGACAAGGAGCTGGGCAGCTCCATGAAGTCGGTCGGCGAGGTGATGGCCATCGGTCGCAACTTCGAGGAGGCTATCCAGAAGGGTCTGCGCATGATTGGACAGGGAATGCACGGCTATGTGGAGAACAAGGAGCTGGAGATCGACGACATCGACGCGGCGCTGCGTGAGCCGACGGACAAGCGTGTCTTCGTCATTTCCAAGGCCATGCACAAGGGCTACACCGTCGATCAGATCCACGATCTGACGAAGATCGACCGCTGGTTCCTCTACAAGCTGCGCCATATCATCGACATCGACGAGGAGCTGAAGCGCCACAATGTCAACACGCTGGGCAAGGACCTGCTCCGCGAGGCAAAGGTCTATGGCTTCAGCGACTTCCAGATAGCACGCGCCATCGGACTGGAGGACGAGTGCAAGAACATGCACCAGGCCAACCTCGTGGTGCGCAAGTTGCGCAAGAGCTACGGCATCCTGCCGGTGGTGAAGCAGATTGACACCCTGGCCGCTGAGTATCCGGCTCAGACCAACTACCTCTACGTCACCTACGCTGGCACGAAGTCGGACGTGGACTTCCAGAACGACCGCAACTCCGTCGTCGTGCTCGGATCGGGCGCCTACCGTATCGGTAGTTCCGTGGAGTTTGACTGGTGTGGCGTCCAGGCTCTGCAGACCATCCGTCGCCAGGGGTACCGCTCCATCATGGTCAACTACAACCCCGAGACCGTCTCCACCGACTACGATATGTGCGACCGTCTCTACTTCGATGAGCTCACCTTCGAGCGCGTGATGGACATCTTCGACCTGGAGCGTCCCCACGGCACGATCGTCTCCACGGGTGGTCAGATCCCCAACAACCTTGCCATGCACCTCGATGCGATGAACGTGCCCATCCTGGGTACGGCGGCCAAGGACATCGACAATGCCGAGGACCGTGCCAAGTTCTCGCAGATGCTCACCGAGCGCGGTATCAACCAGCCCGAGTGGAGCGCGCTGACGAGCATGGAGGACATTGATGATTTTGTGGCCCGTGTCGGCTTCCCGCTCCTCGTGCGTCCGAGCTACGTCCTTTCGGGCGCTGCCATGAATGTCTGCTCCAACTACGATGAGCTCAAGCGCTTCCTCCAGTTGGCTGCCAACGTCAGCGAGGACCATCCCGTCGTGGTGTCGAAGTTTATCGAGCACGCCAAGGAGATCGAGATGGACGCCGTGGCCCGCGACGGCGAGATCATGGCCTACGCCATCTCCGAGCACATCGAGTTTGCCGGTGTCCACTCTGGCGACGCCACGATTCAGTTCCCGCCGCAGAAACTCTACGTTGAGACCATGCGCCGCATCAAGCGCATCAGCCGTCAGATCGCCGAGTCGCTCCATATCAACGGTCCGTTCAACATCCAGTTTATGGCCCGCGAGAACGACATCTACGTCATCGAGTGCAACCTCCGTGCCTCTCGTTCCTTCCCGTTTGTCTCGAAGGTCCTGAAGCTCAACCTCATCGACTTGGCCACGAAGATCATGCTCGGCGTGCCCGTGGAGAAGCCGAAGAAGAACCTCTTCGACCTCGACTATGTCGGTATCAAGGCCAGCCAGTTCTCCTTCAACCGCTTGCAGAAGGCCGACCCGGTTCTCGGTGTCGATATGAGCTCTACGGGCGAGGTGGGCTGTCTGGGCGACGACACCAATACGGCCCTGCTCAAGAGTATGCTCGCCGTTGGCCACCGCATCCCCGAGAAGAACATCCTGCTCTCCACGGGTGCCGCGAAGCAGAAGGCCGAGATGCTCGACGCTGCCAAGTTGCTCCAGCAGCACGGCTACAAGCTCTATGCCACGGGCGGCACGTCGCGCTATCTGACCGAGAACGGTGTGGAGAACACGCTAGTCTATTGGCCTTCGGATGCCGACAAGAAGCCGCAGGCCCTCGACATGCTCCACGAGAAGCAGATCGACATGGTGGTCAACATTCCGAAGGATCTCACCGTCCACGAGCTCTCCAACGGCTACAAGATCCGCCGTGCGGCCATCGACCTCAACATCCCGCTTATCACCAACAGCCGTTTGGCCTCCGCTTTCATCCGCGCTTTCTGCACGGTGAAGCCCGAGGACATCGACATCAAGCCGTGGGGTGCCTATTAAGTCAGGAATAGACCTATTTCTCAGAACCATATCGGGCTTCGTCCGTTTGATGCTATGTTGTCAGACGGGCGAAGCCTGTTTCTCCTCGCGAGGCTGCTGCGCTTCTGAGGGATCAAGTCTTACCTCATCCCAACATTTTCACCCATCCCAACATTTTCACCCATCTCAACATTTTTAACTCATCTCGGCAATTTCACCCCATCCTAATGTTTTCACCCCATCAAACCCCAGTTTTTACGATGCGACAACTCCTCTACACATTTTTTCTCATGGCCACGGCCGCTCTCTTCTCCTGTGGCAACAATACCCTCCACGGCGAGCATTACGACACGACGCTGGTCGATACGATGCTGGCGATGGTGCCAGGCGGATCGGACGATAGCGACGCCACGCCGCTGCAATGGACCTACAATGCCGACTCCACGCTGGCCACGCTCACGAGCCGTGCCAACCGCAAATCGCAGATCACGGCCCAAAACAAGATGACCATTCAGGTGAGGCTGCGCAAGGGCATTGGCACGCAGACCTTCCTCGTGCTTCGCGACGGCGAGCGCTTCGCCGTGGGCAATAGCGACACGGCCAACATCGTCAATGTCTATAGCGAGGGCAAGATGGTGGGCAAATACCGCCACCAGCCCGGACCCAACAATGCGCCCGACACAGCCTTCATCTACGACAAGGCTTTCCTCTTCAACCTGCGCGCCTCCTCCACCATCAAACTTGAGTTCGAGACCTTCACCAGCGGCCGCATGACCTACGACTTCAAGTGTGAGAAGCCCTTGGAATGGACGAAGCAATAGCGTAGGAGCGAAGAAATAGGGTAGGGGCGAAGGAAAAATGGAGATATCTGTCGGCGTGATATGAAAAAAAACACGCTGGGGACGGACATTTTTTCTCATATATTTTGCAAGTTCATAGGAATGTCGTAACTTTGCACGCGTATAGAATCAATCTAACGAAGAGGCGTGCCGGAGGTTGGCCTCATGCTCCTCAGGGAGCTGCGAGATCGGCCTTCAGAGAACCTAAGTACTAACTATCGTGAGAGTAACCTTTTAATGAAAATGGGACAATCATCGGCGGAGAAAGCACGCAAGGCCATCAATGTGGCCGAAATATGGAGCAAAGTAAGTCATTTGCTGAGCACCAAAAAGTTTTGGATGGAACTGCTCGTCATGACGGTGGGCATGTTTGTGGCCTCCTCGGCCGTCCACTTCTTCCAGGTTCCCAGCAAACTGGTCATCGGGTCGTTCTCAGGACTGGCCCTGGTGGTCTATCAGTTGTTTCCTATCGTTTCTGTAGGTACCTACCTGCTGCTGATCAACATCGTGTTGCTCATCCTGTCCTTCATCCTGTTGGGCAATGAGTTTGGGGCCAAGACCGTTTACACCTCGCTCATCGTAGGTCCGATGGTCGATTTCCTGCAATGGCTTTTCCCCATGAAGCAGTCGCTCTTTGCCGTCACCATCGCCGGCACGGGCCAGGTGATGCTCGATCCGTGGTTTGACCTGCTCTGCTTCGTGCTCGTGCTGGGTCTCTCCCAGAGCATCTTGTTCAGCATCAACGCCTCGACGGGAGGCCTCGATATCGTGGCGAAGATCGTCAATAAGTACTGCCATCTCAACCTCGGCTCCTCGGTCATGGTCTGTGGTTGCATCATCTGCTCCATGGCCATTCTCGTCAACGACATCACAATGGTGCTCGTGGGTCTGATCGGCACATGGCTCAACGGTCTGGTCATCAACTACTTCATGGAGAAAATCAATCAGAAGACGCGCGTCTTCATCATCTCCGACGACCACGAGAAGATTCAGCAGTATGTCATCAACACCATGCGCCGCGGCCTCACGCTCCATCCCGTCTATGGCGGCTACAGCAACCAGCGGCAGATGCAGATCGAGGTGGTGCTCACCCCCGACGAGTTCTCCGACTTGGTCGATTTCATGCACAAGGAGAAGATACGATCCTTCATGACCTCCGATACGGTCAGCCAGGTGCATGGTATATGGAACAAGCGCCACCTGCTCGACTTCTCGGGCGAATGAGGCTTCCGCTCTCGGCAGTAGATGTGGTCAATGGACTCGGTTGGGCAGGTCTATGGACACAGCCAGCGTGTCAATGAACACAGCCAGAGCGTCAATGGACACAGTAGGCGAGTCAATGGACGCAATGGGGGCGGTGATGAATGGAAACGTGAATCAAGAAAAGAAAAAGATAAGCCTTGGGTGCGGGCAAGCGCAGCGGTTCGGAGAAGTCCGTCCTGCCAGCATAGGCACCCGTTTCAAGACCCGTGAGGGCAAAAGAAGATGTGTATCTATTGTTTAGTTTTATTAGTGTTTTGTGTATCTATTGTGTAATTGTTGGCTCATCAGGTTGACGTAATATTTGGGTATTAAGAGATAAATCAGGTAATAAGAAGAAAGGGCAGACAGGTTGAGAAGACCTGCTGCCCTTTTGGTTTTGATTGTCGGGAGCGTCTTGCGCCTTGGTGGCTCACGCTTCCTTTGGCTTCCTGCGCCTTGATTGCTTTGCCAATCTTGGCTCGCCTTTATTCCACCGTGATCTCGCCCGCGAGGCTCTGCTGCATGAGGCGGCGTATGTCTGCGGGATCCTTGTAGCGCGCCTGCAGAAACATCAGTTTGGTCAGGGCAGCCTCGACGGTGGAGTCGTAGCCGCTGATCACTCCTGCGTCCTTGAGATGGAATCCCGCGTCGTAGCGGCTCATCTCGACCTGTCCGCTCACACACTGGCTGATGTTGACCACCGTGATGCCACGGTCGTAAGCCTCTCGCAGCAGTCGTGTGAGCCACGGATACTGTGGAGCGTTGCCCGATCCGTAGGTGCGCATGATGATGCTCTTCAGTTCCGGTGCATCCATCATGTGGCGCACGATGTTCTCCTGTACGCCCGGGAAGAGCGAGAAGACATAGACGTCGCTGTTCATCTCGCGGTGGAAGCGTGTCGGCTTCGTGTAGTCGGGCTGCAGGATGTAGGGATCGTGGAAGGAGAAGTTGATGCCCGCGTCGCAGAGGTGGGGATAGTTGAAGGAGTGGAAGGCGTTGAACTCCTCCGCGCTCTGCTTCGTGGCTCGGTTGCCTCGGATCACATGGCCGTCGAAGTAGATGCAGACCTCGGGTATCTTTGGTCTGCCGTCCGCGCCGTAGGTCGAGGCCAGTTCGAGGCTCGACATGAGGTTCTCCTTGCCGTCGGTGCGCAGTTGTCCGATGGGCAGCTGCGATCCCGTGAGCACGACCGGCTTCTGCAGGTTTTCGAAGAGGAAGGAGAGGGCCGAGGCCGTATAGGCCATCGTGTCCGTGCCGTGGAGTATCACGAAGCCGTCATACTGTTCGTAGTGCTTCGCTATCACGTCCACCATGCGCACCCAGTACTCCGGCGACATGTCGGAGGAGTCGAGTGGCGGGTCAAACTGCACGGTGTCCACCTTCGCTGGCAGCTGGTCGTATTCGGGTATCTTCTCCAGCAGGTGCGAGAAGTTGAGCGGCTCCAGCGCCCCCGTCTTCGGGTTTTTGTCCATGCCGATGGTGCCACCGGTATAGACCAGCAGCACCTTTTTGGTTCTCTTTGTTTCAGTCTCCATGATGCGTCAGAAGGTATTGTCGTTGATACATTGGTTGTTCTGTATTTCTATATTCCCGTGTCGGGCAGATGGAAGCGGTAGTGCTTGTTGAACACCTCTTTCACCTGGTTGATCTCCAGAAACGTTGTCCCGTTGCCTTTGCCCAGTGATCCCGACAGGTAGGCGATCTTGTCCTCCTCGCCGATGAATCCCTTCTGTCTCAGCATACGCAGGGCGGCGGTAAACATATACTGCGCCGTGACGTGCTGCTGCTGGTGGATGGCGATGATGCCGTAGCTGAGGTTGAGCCAGCGCTGCAGTTTCTCCTTGTAGCAGATGGCCAGCACGGGGTTGGGTCCGCGGAAGGAAGCCAGCGTGCGCGCCGTCTCTCCCGTCCCGCTGTCCGTGATGATGCCTTTGACGCCGAGATACTCCGTGGCCTCGATGGCGCTCTTGGAGAGAAACTCTCGCTGGTTGATGTCTGCCAAAGGCACCTTCAGGTAGCCCTCGCGGTGGGCGTCCTGCTCCGCCTGTTCCGCCACGCGTGCCATGGTCTGCACGGCTTCCAGCGGATATTTGCCGTTGGCCGTCTCGCCGCTGAGCATCAGGGCGTCGGTATGCGAGAAGACGGCGTTGGCGATGTCCGTCACTTCGGCGCGGGTGGGGCGCGGGTTGTTGATCATCGTGTGGAGCATCTGTGTCGCCACGATGACGGGCTTGTGCTTGCGGATACACTTTTCGATGATGCGGCGCTGTATGCCCGGTATCTGCTCGATGGGCACCTCTATGCCCAGGTCGCCGCGGGCTATCATGATGCCGTAGGAGGCGTCGATGATCTCGTCGATGTTGTCCACGCCCTCCTGGTTCTCTATCTTCGAGATGATCTTGATGTCGGAGTGGTAGGCGTCGAGGATGCGCTGCACGGCGTGCACGTCCTTGGCCGATCTCACGAAGGAGTGGGCTATGAAGTCGATGTCCTGGTCTATGGCCAGTCGTATCATGCGCTTGTCGCGGTCGGAGAGAGCCGGCAGGTCGATGTGCTCTCCCGGCACGTTCACGCTCTTGTGCGCGCCCAGCGTGCCGTCGTTGAGCACCCGTGCCGTCAGCGTGTCGCCCTCTTTGCCGACCACCTTCATGGCCAGCGCTCCGTCGTCGAAGAGCACGTCGTCGCCCACCTTCACGTCGTTGACAAAGCTGGTGCACGAGACGCACACGTGGTCGTGGGTCGTCTCCGTGTCGGGATGGCCGCTGATGGCCACCTGTTCGTCCGTCTTGTATGCTATGGGCTCTTTGACGCCCGTCGTTCTCACCTCGGGCCCCTTGGTGTCTATCAGCAGGGCGAGATGTGGCGTGACGGCCCTTGTGTTGTGGATGATCTTGCGGATGCCCTCCGGTGTGGCGTGGGCCGTGTTCATTCTCACGACGTTCATGCCGGCGAAGAACAAATGGCGAAGGAAGTCCTGCTCACAGTGCTGGTCGCTGATGGTGCATACTATTTTTGTCTGTTTCATGCTCTATCCTTTGTTATGTTACTGCAAAGGTACAAAAAAAATGCGTAATAGCCGCCCTTTCCCTTTGTTTTTACCGATTAATTCACCAATGTTTTCCTTCTTTCTCTACTCTTTGTCTCCCGCCTTGAGTTTGATGATGTCACACCACCTTGTGGTGGGATTGGGGCTCTTGTATTCGTGCTTGATGGCGTCGGCGAAGACGCCTGCTTTTCCCTCTCCCCCCTGGCGGGTGTACTGCTGCGCCCCCAGCACGATCGTCTCCGATCCGTAGGTTCGGTTGATGCGGTCGAGGGCCTCGTCCAGGGCCCTTGCCTTGCCGTATTGGTCTGCTGTCACGTCGAAGAGGTCCTGCTGCACCGGGCTCTCGGGCGAGACGCCCATGACGATCACGCCTGCCTTCTTGTATTGGTAGCCCGGCCGGAAGATCCTCCTCAGCACGCCTTTGGCCGTCTGCACCAGCGTGGCGGTGGAGTGGGTGGGCGTGAGGATCCTCGTCTCCTCGAAGTTCCAATACTGGCCGAGGTCTTCCCTGAAGGAATTGGTATGGAGAAACACCCCCACCACCGAGGCCACGCTGTGCTGCGCCCTCAGTTTCTCCGCACACCGTGCCGCATAGTTGGCCACGTGTGTGCTCAGCGTGTCGAGGTCCGCCACCATCCCGTCGAAGCTCCTGCTCGTGCAGATGCTCTTCTTCTTCGCATACTCCTCGTTCGGCACGCAGTCCTTGCCGTTGAGCTCCGCCCACGTGCGGTAGATCACGATGTTGTTGAAATGAGCCCTCACGAAGTCGCCGTGCAGCCTGGCGAAGTCGAGGGCCGTCCTCACCCCATAGGCCGCCAGTTTGGCCGCGTAGCGTCTGCCCACGCCCCACACCTCCTCCACCGGGTAGAGGCCCAGCGCCTTCTCGCGCTTCTCCTCGCTGTCTATCAGGCAGCAGTGGTGGTAGCCTGGGTATTTCTTTGCAAAGTGGCTTGCCACCTTCGCCAGCGTCTTGTTGGGTCCTACGCCCACGCTCACCGGCATTCCCACCCAGCGTCTGATCTTTCTGTGCAGCTGCTCGCCCCAGGCCTTCAGGTCCACTCCCTCCAGGTCTTGAAAATAGACGAAGCACTCGTCGATGGAGTAGCGGAAGTAGGCCGGAGCCTCCTGCTTGATGATGGAGACCACGCGGGCCGTCATTTCGCCATAGAGCTCATAGTTGGAGGAGAAGACCGCTATCTGGTCCTTCGGAAACTGCTGCCTGAGTTGGAAAAGGGGTGTTCCCGCCTTCACTCCCAGCGCCTTGGCCTCGTTGCTCCTGGCCACCACGCAGCCGTCGTTGTTGGACAATACGACCACGGGTTTTTCCTCCAGGTCTGGACGGAAAACCCGCTCACACGAGACGTAGCAGTTGTCGCAGTCGATGATGCCGTACATGTCGTCGATTCTTTTTCTCTCCTTTTTTCTCCTCTTTTTCTCGCTGGGCTTCTTTTTCCCTTTTTGGGCTTTCTCTTTCCCCCAGGGTTTCTCTTTCCCCCACGGACCTACGCCTTTTCGAAGGTCCTGATCAGGTGGACCACCACGCCCCACACCTCAAAGTGGTCCTCCTCTCTGATCTTGAAGACGGGGTAGGCGTTGTTGGCTGGGCGCAGTTCGATATATCCCTCGCGCCTGTGGGTGAGGTCGAGATATTTCATCGTAAACTCCCCGTTCCAGAAGGCGACGACGATCGATCCATTGTGTGGCTCCACGGCCCGGTCTATGATCACGCGGTCGCCGTCGAAGATGCCCGCGTCCTTCATCGAGTCGCCCTCCACGTCGCCATAGAACGACGCCTCGGGGTGGCGGATGTAGTCCTTGTTGAAGTCCAGCGTGTCGTGGCGATAGTCGTCCGCCGGCGACGGAAATCCCGCCATGACGGCCGCGTGCTCCAGTTCGAGCTGCGTGTCGAACAATCCCTTTCTGATCTTGATGTTGCTCATGCTTTCTGTGTTGAGGCGGGCGCGCTGGGCGCCCGCCCTTCGTTCTATTCCACAGCCTTGGCAGCCATGGCCTTGGCCTTCGCCGTGGCCTTGTCGAGCGCTGCCTGCGCCTTTCTTCGGGCCGTCTCGCTCTTGGCCTGCGCCACCTTGTCGTAGAGCTCCCAGAGCCTCAGTTTGGCCGTGGCTTCCTTGTAGGCCTTGGTGAAGGCGTTGGCCGTGGCCTCCGTGGCCGCTTCCTCCTCGGGCGAGGCGTAGGCGTGTCTGTAGCCCTTCTGTCGGTCCCACAGGCCGCGCGTGAAGTCGGGCACCGCCACCGGTGCGCAGTCGTTGTCCAGCGACAGGGCGCTGAGCTCCGCTATCGAGCACCACTCCGCCAGGTCGTACACGTCCATGTCGAGCGGCAGTCCGTTCTGCAGACAATAGACCAGGCGCGCCGTCATGACAAAGTCCATGCCGCCGTGGCCTCCCACCTCCTTGGCCAGTTTGCCAAACTTCTTCAGGATCGGGTGGTCATACTTCTCCTCCAGCGCCTTGCGCTCCGCCTCGGGCATGAAACTGTGTGTGCTGAGGTTGTCCACCTTCGGCTGCACGCCGCTTGCCGAGAGCTGCTTGCTGTCCAGGGCGTATCCCTCGATGGGATACTTGTTGGCAAAGCCCCGCGTGCCCGTGAGCTGGTAGAGACGGTTGTAGGGCTGCGGGTTCATCACGTCGTGCTGCAGCTCTATCACCTTTTGGTTCTCCGTGCGTATGAGCGTCGTGGTGTGGTCTCCGTTGCGGAAGTTGTCACAGGGCTTGCCCGTCTTGGCCTCGACGAGTTCCTTGCCGTGCACGCTCTTCGTGTCCATGGAGACGAGCGTCACCATGCGGTCTCCGCGGTGTATGTCGAGGGCCTGCGCCACTGGTCCGAGTCCGTGCGTGGCATAGAGGTCGCCACGGTTGTCGCGGTTGTATTTCAGTCGCCATCCCAGTTGGTCGGGATCCGATCCGTCGGGGTTCTTCCAGTAGTAGTCCCAGAAGTCGTCGAGGTTGTGGATGTATGCGCCCTGTGCGCGCAGTATCTCTCCGAATACGCCGTGCTGCGCCATGTTGAGTGTGCGCATTTCAAACCAGTCGTAGCAGCAGTTTTCCAGGATCATGCAGTTGAGCTGCTTCTGCTCGGCGAGGTTCACCAGTTGCCAGCACTCCTCCAGGTTCATGGCCGATGGCACCTCGTCGGCCACGTTCTTGCCGTGCTCCAGCGCACATCGTGCCACGACGGCGTGATGCTCCCAGTCTGTGGCGATATAGACGAGGTCAATGTCGTCGCGGCTGCAGAGCGCCTCGTAGCCCTTGGCGCCCGAATAGATGGCTGCGGGCGCCAGTCCGTGCTTGCGCAGGGTCTCGTTGAGCTTGGCTGCGCGCGGCTCCTCAAAGTCGCAGAGCGCCACGATCTCCACGCCGGGGAGCAGGGCGAAGTCGGCCACGGCGTCGGGACCGCGCATTCCCAGTCCCACAAAACCGACGCGCACCGTCTTCATCTTCGGCAGCGTCAGCCCGATCACGTCCTTCTGTCCTGCGGGGCGCTCGGGGCTGTCTATCATGATTTTTCCTTTGTTCCAGTGCCATTGCGTGGAGGGCGAATGCGACTGGGCGCTTGCCGGCAGGGTCCCTGCAGAGAGGATGGCGGCAAGACACATGCCGAGTAATGCTGATTTCTTCATAGCCTCTTGTCTGTTTTGGTAAATGATGGTACAAAAGTACTCATTTTTTTTCTTTGTGTGGTGATAAAAGTACTAACAAACCTTAAATGACATCTTCGTCATC
>OBKW01000169.1_pt1 | contig 22567 bp, 18 predicted proteins | sample 1519791 | NCBI WGS metagenome assembly OBKW01 (sample SAMN02044682, study PRJEB22538) | human gut metagenome
AAAACTGGGTGTTTGTTTTGCAATCTGCTGATTTTCAGCGTTTGTTGCGGAGAGAGAGGGATTCGAACCCCCGGTACCTCTCGGTACGCCGGTTTTCAAGACCGGTGTAATCGACCACTCTACCATCTCTCCTATGGGTTGGAAGCGTGTTGGCAAGTACCGTTTGGTAAATGCGGGTGCAAAGGTAGTGGATTTATGCGAGACTACCAAATTTTGCGGCCTGTTTTTTTTGTTCTGCCCAACTTTTTTGGCAAAAGGGTGGGGAAGAGGCGTGAGTGGAATTTCCGTGTGCCTCGGAACATAGGTTCGTCAGCCCTTCGCCAGCGTCTTGACAAACGATTCGGCGCGGTCCAGGGTGTCAAGTTTTCCGACATCGAGGAGCTGGAGGTCGTCGGCAAGCTGGCCTCGGATATCAAGCCGGTCGCAGTTTTGCAGATAGAAGTCCATGATCGGGAAGCGGTCTGGATAGGGACGCATGGCTTCGAGGAGACGAGGCGACACGACATGGATGCCGCTGAAGGCCCATCGCTGGTAGTCGGTCACACACAGATCTGCATGGGGCGACCGTACCTCCCCTGTCTCCACATTGGTCCATCCCACGAGGCGCTTCCCCTCGCCGAAAAGCAGGTAGCGCTTGGTGACGCGGTCGCTGACCAGCAAGGCTGCGTCTGCCACCGCACTGTCGTAGAGCCGGGAGAGATTGGCGTTGCTTAAAATATCGACGTTATGGATCAGTACCGGGCTGTCGGTCTCAAACCAATGGGCAGCATGACGGATGCCGCCACCCGTGTCGAGGAGTTTGGAGGTCTCGTCAGAGATATGTATTTCCATCCCGAAGTCGTGGGTGTGGAGATAGTCGATGATCTGGTCGGCGAAGTGGTGCACATTGACCACGATGCGGGTAAAGCCCTCCGCCTTCAGTTTTCTGATGACGTGAGCCAGCAGCGGTTCCCCCGCCACGGGCACCAGTGCCTTGGGCATTCGGTCGGTGAGCGGCTTCAGGCGGGTGCCCAGTCCTGCCGCGAATATCATTGCCTGTTTTGTCATGTAGCCTTGTCGTTGTGAGAGAATATCGAGGACGGGTAGTCAGGAGAAGTCCCTTATTCCGCCCCCTTCGCTGTGTCCTTTGCCTCCATCACGCGTTGTATGTGCTGTTCGCGATGCGTCACCCGCACCTCGATGCCATACTTCTCGTGGATATGCTCCGCCAGGTGCTGCGCACTATAGACGCTGCGGTGCTGTCCGCCCGTGCATCCGAAGCAGAACATCAGGGAAGTGAAGCCCCGCTGCATATATCGCTCCACATGATGGTCGGCCAGTTGATAGACCGGCTTGAGGAAGTCGAGGATCTCGCCGTCGTCCTCCAGGAATCGGATCACCGGCTCGTCCAGTCCCGTCAGTTTCTTGTACGGCTCATAGCGTCCCGGGTTGTGCGTGCTTCGGCAGTCGAAGACATAGCCTCCGCCGTTGCCCGACTCGTCCTCGGGGATGCCGTTGCGGTAGGAGAAGCTATATACACGGACCACCAGCGGGCCCTTGCCATCGTATTTCGAGAAGGTGGCGGGACCATCCAGCGGGTTGGCCTTGAAGACGTCGTCCGCCGTGGTGCGGAAGCCATCGGCCCGGTTCTTCGCCGGTTCCTCGATGCGCGTAAACTGCGGCAGTTCCACCAGGCGCTGCAGGACCGACATCAGGTAGGGATAGGGGAAGGTGCTACGGTCGAGGGCGAGCAAGTCGCGCAGGTTCTGGATAGCCCCCGGTATGGAGTCGATGAAGTGGCGCTTGTGCTCGAAGTAACCCCGGAAACCATACGCTCCCAGCACCTGGAGCGTGCGGAAGAGCACGAAGAGCGCCAATCGGTGGGCAAAGTGGCGCGAGGAAGGCACCTCGGTGTATTGCTTGAGACTCTGGTAGTATTCGAAGATCAGTTCGCGGCGCAGTTTGAAGGAATACTTCGCGCTCGCCTGCCATAGAAACGAGGCCAAGTCGTAGTAGAAAGGTCCCTTTCTGCCCCCTTGGAAGTCGATGAAGAAGGGATTGCCCTCGTCGTCGAGCATCACGTTGCGTGCCTGGAAGTCGCGGTAGAGAAAAGCCTCCATCGGCTCTGCCGTCAGGTCTTTGGCAAACATCCGGAAGTTGGCCTCCAGTTTCATCTCGTGGAAGTCGATCTCCGTAGCCTTGAGGAAACAGTACTTGAAGTAGTTCAGGTCGAAGAGCACGCTGTCCTGGTCAAACTCCGGTTGCGGATAACATTGGGAGAAGTCCAGTCCCCGCGCCCCCCTGATCTGTATGTTGGGCAGCTCGCGTATCGTTCGTCTCAGCAGGTCCACCTCCTTGAGGTTGTAGCGTCCGCCCGCCTCCCGTCCGCCCTGTATGGCGTCGAAGAGCGAGACGTGGCCCAGGTCGGTCTGCAGGTAGCGCATCTCGTCGTCGCTTGCGGCCAGTATCTCCGGCACGGGCAACTGTCGCTGGCCGAAATGCTTTGCCAGGCAGATGAAGGCATGGTTCTCCTCGCGGCTCGTGCCCACCACCCCGATGACCGAGTGGTGCGCCTCGTCCGTCAGTCGGTAGTAGATGCGGTTGCTCCCCGCGCCCTTCACCTTCTCTATCGTGGCAGGCTTGCCGCCCGCCCATTGCTCATAAAGTCTGATGAGTTGTTCCATGATTCGGTGGATTATTGCTTCTCTTCGTCCGTCTCCTCGTCCTTCAGTCCCTTCATGATCTCCTCCGCCTGTTTGCGTCCCCGTCTCCGATGGTCGTAGTCGAGGAGCAAGCCGTCGATGAGGAGGAGCAGCATCAAGATGCCCGCCGTCATGAAGAAGTTGCGCGTGATATAATAGGTGCAGCCGATGACGATGAAGAAAGCGGCGAATTGCTTCCAGTTGATTTTTATTTTCATGTCTGCAAAGGTAGTGGTTTCGCCCCGTACCACCAAAAAAATCATGGATTTTGGTGGTCAGAGCCTCCTCTATTTCTTCCTTGGTCCTGCTTCCGCCGGGTCGCTGCCATTACGACCAGGTGGAGTCAGGACCGTCCTCGTTCGTTTCCTCGTAAACATCCACCGAGTCGCTGTCCATCGTGTCGGCAGACTGTGGGTCTGGTTCCGGATCAGGCAGGACGACTGGTTCTTGTTCGGTGTAGCGGATGGTGGAGAAATAAGGTATCACCACCCGTTCGGCATAGTTTTGCTCCCGGTCCCTCTTCCCTGGTATGATGATGACGGGCATGCCTGGCGTCACCAGGTCTTTGAGGGTGGTGATGTCGTCGTTGGTCAACCTGATACAGCCATGGCTGACGCGCCCTCCCACCGACCAGGGCGCACAGGTGCCGTGAATGCCAATCTGCGACGTCCCTGGCACGCGCAGTCGGATAAACCACGGTCCGAACATCCCTTTCTTCTTCGAAGTCTTCCCCTCGTCGTCGGTGTAGAGCCAGTCGGTACTGTTATATACATTCTCCACGGTGAAGAATCCTTCGGGCGTGCGGTTGTCCCCCTTCTTGTGCTTGGTGCCAAACTTTCTGGAGCAGCCCATGGCAAAGCGCCTCACCACGCCTCCCTCCTTGTCGTAGAGGATCAGTTTCATCCTGCTTTTGTCGATCACGATGAAGCCATGACACATCTGGCGCTGCAGGCGCTCGTAGTATTCTGGCGCATTGTTCTCCATCTCCTTGAGCACGTTGAAGTCCTCGTCCATCTTGCCCTTCAGTGTCTTCAGGGAGTCGGTCTTGGATGCTGGCGCCACATAGGCCGAAGCCGTGTCGGCCGGGAAAACCACCTTGGGTTCTTCCGGTGCCGATTCCTCCGTACTCCGGTTGTTTTGGCAGCCATAGAGACAAAGTCCGGCTGCGGTCAGTATCGTGAAAGCTAATTCCCTGCTCATAGAGGATTGTTCAGTAGATGAGTGGTTTTGATGATTTGATGAATTATTGTGGGTAGATCTCGATGTGGCTGCTTCCCGTGTTGCCGTTCTTGACGATGCGTATCTGGGTGGTGATGCGCTCCGACATGGTGTCGGTATGGCTGATGACGCCCACCTTCTTGCCCTGCGACGACTGGAGCATTGCCAGCGCGTCGATGACCGTAGAGAGCGTGTCGGGGTCGAGCGTGCCGAAACCCTCGTCGATGAAAAGATTCTCGAAAGACAGGTTGCGCGACGACAGGGCCGATAGCCCGAGGGCCAGTCCGAGCGAGACGATGAAGGTCTCGCCACCCGACAGCGAGGTGGTGTCGCGGACGTCATCCGCACGGTCATGGTCTATGACGCGGATGCCCAGCGAGTTTTTCACCTGCATCAGTTCGTAGCGCGAGTTAAACTTCCGTATCTCCACGTTGGCGTGCTCGATGAGGAAACGGAGCGTATAGCACTGTGCAATCTTGCGGAGCGTCCTGCCCTCGCCTCCGATGGCGTCGGCGATCTGCTCCCATTCCACCTTCCGTTGCTCAGCCTCCTGTCTTTTCTCGAAGAGCGCTCCCATCCGCTGCTTGGCCGTCTCGTGGCGCTGCATCCGCGCCTTCGCGTCCGTCAGTTCGGTGGACGACAATCCCTCCAGTTCGGCCTTGCGGGCCAGAAGCACCTCCTTGTCGCGGTCGGGCCGCTTCTGCTGGTGCTCGATGTTCGTGCGCCGTTCGTTCTGCAGCGTCGTCTCCGTCTTGGTGAGGTTCTCCGTCAACCGCTGTAGCCGCTCGCGTATCTCCTCCCAGGGATCGGTGGCAGCATAGAGCCGGACGATGTCGTCGAGGGAGAGCAGGGTGGGGTGGCTACTGTCTTCGTTGTATGCCGTGATCCAGTCTGCCAACTGCTGCCGAGCGTGGTCATGCTGCTTCTGTTCGTTGTCCATCTCCTTCGCCATGGTCTCCATCCTGCCCACTAAGCCCGTGATGGCTTCCCTTATCTTGCCGATGACCTCGCCCTGCTTCACTACAGCCTCGTCGGCCTCCGCCTTTGCTTTGGTCAGCCGTTGCTCCAAGGCGTTCGGGTCCATCTCCCCAATCTCCGCCTTGATAGCCGCCTCCTTCTCTCGCACCTCTGCCACGGCCTTCTCCCAGGCCGCAGTAGCCTGCTGGAGCGCTTGACGCTTCTCCTCCTGCTGCTTGACGAGGTTGTCGGTCTTGCCCCGCTCTGCTAGTAGCGAGGCCTGCGCCTCGGCACACAGATTCTCGGCTTTTTTCACCTGCTGGTCAGCCTGCTGCTGATATTTTCCCTGTGCCTCCGTCGCCAGATCCTTCGCCTGGCGCAACCGGTCAATCTCCTTGACCAGTGTGTTGTAGTCCGCCAAGGCCTTCGAAGCCTTGACCACCGCTTCCGCTACGGCCTCCTGCATCGAAAGCAACTCCTCGACGTCCTCGCTCCACCCGGTAGTCCCTTGCGTGGGCAGTTCGCCCCACTCCTTCTCCAACCGTCCTTGTTCGTCGGTCAGCAGGCGCGCGTTGTCGTTCAGCGTCTTCAGTCTTCCCTCGTTCTGGCTCTTCTCCCGGTTCAGTTTCTCCTTCTCCGTCCTTTGTGCGTCGAGCGTGTGCTGCTTGTCCTCGATCAACTGCGTAAACTCGCTCACCACCGAGGCGAAGACCTGCAGGTCGTGGTAGGGATGGTGCGTCGAACCACAGAGCGGACAGGCCGCACCCTCCTCCAGTCCGGCACGGTGCGCCTCCCAATGGTCGCTGGTCATCAGCGTATGTGTCTTGCGAAGCGTCTCCAACTCCTCGCTCAGCTTCTCGATGGTCAGTTGCGCGATCGACGCCTCGATGGCCTTGTTGCGATCGGTCAGCGTAGCGATGGTCTCTGCCCCCTTGTCCAGCGCCTGCTGATTGGTCGTCATCGCCCGTCGGATGCGGATGGCCTCCTTCAAGTTGTGCTGTCGATGCTCCGCCTTGCTCGTGGCCTCCTGCAGCGCCAGCGCGTCCATGCCGTCGGCCTTTCCCCGCTCTTTCTCATAGGCTGCTGTCGCCGTCTCGACCGCTGCTGCCAGTTGTCCGCTTCGGGCCTCTACCTCCTTTCGCAGCACGGTCAGCGACTCCTCTGCCTTTTTCTGTTTCCGTTGCGCCTTGACGATGGCAGCAGCATTGTCCGCCACCTGCTGGTCCGCCTTTTGGATCGCCTTCTCCGCCACGGCCTGCGCCTCCTGCTTCTCCTTGACGCTCAGAGAAGCGGCCGCCAGTTCGCCCTTGATAATACGGGCCCGGTCGATGTGCGGTTTCATCTGTTCCACTTCCTTCCCAGCATCGGCAGCCACCTGCGTCAAGTCAGCCAGCCTGCGGTTCTCCACCTCCAGCAGCTGTTCCTTCTCGGTCCGCTGCTTGGTGATCCTTTCGAGTTCGGTGCCCATTCTGGCCCTGTTGCGCTCCGCCGTGCGCATCGCCTTGTAGAGATCCACGGCCGGCAGCGTAGCGTCGTGCAACCGAAGCCGCTCCACATCCCCCTTGATGGCGTCGAGGCGTTGGCGCGCACCAAGAAACGCCTCCTCGTAGCGCGCGATGTTCCGTCGCTGCTGATCGTCGGCCACATACCAAGCCAAAGCCTCCGTCACAGCACTCAGTTCGGCCTTGGCCTTTCGGTCCTCCTCTTCCAGTTGCTTGATGCGGTCGGCGAGCAACTGTAGTTCCTCCTCACTGTCGATGAGGTCTTTCTCGAAGGCAGCGAAATCCGCCGTCACCGCCTGGTAAGCCTGCTGGGCGAGGTCCCGCTGCTGCTTGATGCCCGCAGCGATCAGGGCATACTGCTCCTCACAGCCGATGAGCTTCTCCAGCAGTTCGTAGCGCTCGTTCTCCTTGGCCGTGAGGAAGTTGGCAAACGATCCCTGCGCTATGAGAACCGTGCGCAGAAACTGGTCGTAGTCGAGGCCGATGAGCACAGGGAGCGTATTCCAGTCGGCTTCCTCCTCCGTGGGCCGTCCTTCCTTGCTGCCCAGCAGATAGAGCGCCGTCCTCACGTTCTCGTATTTCACTCGTTGAAACCGCACATACCACTCGGCCCGATACACCAGGCCGTTGTTGGCCCGAAACGTCAGTTTGCTGTAGCCCTCCTTCCGTCCTCGCGTCAGGATGTTGCGCGAGTCGGTAGGCGCCAGTCGGTTGCGCTCCCCCTCCTCCGGCGTTCCATAGATCTCGATGTTCTGGTTGCGGTCGCCCTTCTTGCGCGGATAGCGAGGCGCCCGGTTGTAGAGCGCCAGGCAGATGGCGTCGAGGATCGTCGATTTGCCACTGCCCGTGGGCCCCACAATACTGAAAATATTGCTCTCGCCCAGGGCTCCCGAGGTGAAATGGATCGTCTCTCCCTCCTCCCGGTCGAGGGAAGCCAGGTTGAGTATCTCTAACTTGATAAACTTCATGCTTTCTCCTGATCTGTATGGATGGTTTCTATCAGATGGCGGAGCATCTGCTCCTGGTGTGCCGTCATCTCGGCGTTGTGCTTGATGGCGAACGTCTCCTTCAGCGTCTCCAGCGGGTCGCGGTTGAGGATGTCGTCGATGCTGTGTATCTCCTCTTGCCCCGTCATGGTTGTCAGGTCGATGTCGTCGATGACCCGCTGCGTCTTGCAGAGCACGGCGTTCTTCGTCTCTACGAGTGCGTGGAGCGCCTTGATCTCGTCGTTGCTTGCCTTCTCCGTCTTCACCTTGAGCACAAGATAGACAAAGTCGTCGCCCAGCAGCCCATCCACCCTGTCGCGCAGTGTTGTCTTGATGATCTTCTGCAGTTTCTTCGGCGACATCGCCTCGTCTGTCTCCGGCAGGATGCGCAGCGGGTGTTGGGGCTCATACTCCAGGAAGTCCACTCGCCACCTGCCGTCCGCCTTCGTCGTGACCAGATCGACCCCGTGGCGGTAGTCCTTCTCGGCAAAGGACATGGGCAGGACGCTCCCAGTGTAGCGTGCCCAGCGGGTGTTCCAGATATGCTGCCGCTTGTGGATGTGACCGCAGGTCAGGTAGTCGGGGTGGTTCTCCCAGTCCCCCATCTCCACCTCTTCCTGTCCGCCGATGATGATGCGCTCGCTGGCATCCCGCTCGGCGATGTCGGCCCCCTTGGCATACATGTGGGCCATCATGACGATCGGCGTGTCAGGATATAGCTCCCTCGCACGGTCCGTCAGTTGGCGCAAGAGGTCCGTGACGCCCTGCGAATAACAACTGTTCTGCACGACGTCGCTCCGGAGGAAGGGCACGGCGAGCACCACCACCCGGTCGCCCGTCCGCCCCGTGAGCGGTATCATCAGGTCCTCATAGTCGATCACCCATCGTCCTCCCTCCTCCTGCTGCTGCCAGGTGCGGTGCACATGGCCCCTCACCTCCACCCTCTGTCGGGTCAGCAACGCACGGGGAGCCTCCAGCCTGCTGGCCGAATCGTGGTTGCCGGCAGTGATGATGATGTGAAGGTCTGGACAAGCCTGCGTGGCCTCGTCCAGAAACTCGTAGTAGGCCGACTGTGCCGCTGCCGATGGGTTGCCATTGTCAAAGACGTCGCCCGCCACAAGGAGGGCGTCGGGCTGCTGCGCTCGCAGTTGCGAGAGCAGCCATTGCAGAAAGTGGCGATGCTCGGGCAATCGGTCGCTGCCATGAAAGAGGTTGCCGATGTGCCAGTCGCTGGTGGTGATGAGTTTCATTCTTTTCTTGTTCTTGCGTAAAAGATGAGTATGATGTTATAGGCCGAACAGCGCTTCGCAATCGGTGATGAAGTGAAGGTAGGTATCCTTCATCTTCTCTATCTTCTTGTCATATTCGGTCTGGCTCTTTGCCCATTCGAGCGGCGGATACCAGAGCACGTCGTCGCGCTTCTTGGCCAGTTTCAGGGTGCATCCCTTGAAGTAGTCAGCAGCAATGCCCAGGTCGTGGGCGCCACCGCTGAGCGAGGGGAATTTGCTGGCGGTGTGTCTGGCAATCGACGGATCCTGCCCCGGCACCCATCCCTTGCTGCGGGAGAATACCTCCAGGTTGCCCAGCGTACATTCGCCCGTCTTCTCATTGACGTTGGTCATCTCGATGCGGTAGCGGCGCGGGACGATGCTTCCCGACTCAAAGCCGTCCATTCTCACCAGCAGGTTGAACCACAGGTTGGCCAGCAGGTCGTTTGTCGTGACGCGCAGGTCGTGGTACATGACGGATCCGCCATCGGCCACGAGATATTGCTTGCCGCCCTCGTGCTGGAAACCGATGATCTTCATCGGCGGGAAGAAGCCGTTCACCGACACTCCCTTGCCGTTGTATCTCATTTTCGGGTCCAGCATCAAGGTGAGGTAGCCGTAGGTCTTGTCGCCAAACGGGCAACTGATATCCTTGTCCTTGCTCATCGTAGCATAGAGCGTCACATAGACCGGCGCGTCGTCCAGTTCCATGATCTTCACTTTGCCCTCGTAGGTGTTGGTCCGGTCGATCGGTTCAAAGACGGGACGCTGGAGGAAATACACGGTGGCCGTCACGTCGTCCGTGACCATAAACGGCTCTTCGCCCACCTCCTGTTTTTCCACGTTGATGCTCGATGCCACCCAGCCCTCGTTGGCAGCCGGTTTGATGGAGACCTTGTCACCATACTTGATAGGCGACTTGCCCACAACGCTGGCCGTGCCTCCTTCCTTCGGACTGCAGACGATGTTCACCTTGTAGGTCGCGTCTGTCACCTGCGTGGGCCCTTTGGGCTTATCGGTGATAGGCGGATCTTTTACTATTATCGTCGTGTCGTTGAAGTTGGGAGCCTTGGTGAATCCTGTCAAGTCCTTGGCGGAGAAAGTTTCTGCTGAAAAAAGCCAGGCGATCTCGCCTGTATATTTGATCAGCGCCAGGTATCGCTTGTCGCCGACATAGATGTTGTTTGCCACGATATAGCCATCCTTGCTCGGCTGGCTGAATCCTCTGATGTAGTCGGAAGACCATGGGGAACTCATCTCTTTGAGTACCAGTCGTCCCCTGCTGTCTATCACGACCGATCCCGAATGGATGGTATGGAGGCCGAAAGGTTCGAAGGGTTTCGTCACCCACAGTTCTTCGGCATAGATATCGTGTCCGTCACTGGCGTAGGTGGGGTAGCTGTCCATCACCGTGAAGTTGTTATCGACGAGCAAGATGCGGTCCCAGGTGTCTTTGACGCCGCGCACCAGGGCATGGCCTTCGTAGAAGGAGGTTCCACCGTGGGAGATCGCCAGTGCGTTGCCCTTGAGGTCGTAGTAGGTTGTCGTCGGTTCCGAGTCGTTGGAGTAGAGGTAGTACTTGCCGTCGCAAACATCACCGATCATATACGTCCTGCTGAGCGACGTCATAGCAGAGAAGCTCGGTACCGTCTGCACCACCTTGCCCGTCTTGTCGATGAGGGTGGCGGTGTGGGTGCCGTCGCTGGTGTTTCTCTTGAACGTCCAGGCATAGCCCTCGCTGAAGTCGCGCACCTTGTCCCATTGCGGCTGCAGCACCACCTGACACTTCTCGTCCATGTAGCCCCACTTGTGGTCCTTCGTCTCAAAGGCGCGCAGACCACATCTCAGGGCTCGCGTCTTTTCGCCGTCATAGCCGAAATAGAGGTTGCTGGGCGAAGGCATCTTCTCGCCCCGCGTGTTGATGAAGAAATTGCCCATCTCGGTGTAGCCCTGCTTCTTGGTCACGGCAGCCAGTCCATCGACAAACCTTGACTGGGGCTCCCATGACGGGTCGAGGTTGCGCACCGCTCCGTTCTTGTAGAGGATGGAGTAGTACTCCTTACCGAGACTGTTTTTCTTTGCCGACTTCACCAGCAAGGCTCCGTTGTCAAAGCACATCGGGTGGGTGTCGTACAGTCCGAGGGGCTTCCAGTTCGGACCAAACAGATACGCTCCATCTACCGACCACACTGTGAGGAGGTTGTTGTCCATGACGCAGAACGCGCCCTCGCAGACGTTGTACAGCGTGTTGATACTGATGTCGGAGATCACCATGTAGTGGGTGTCATTCGTGAGGTAGGGCGTGAAGAATACGCGTTCTCCCTCCGGCTCATCCTGCTCCTGCTGCGTCTCGATGATGGCGTTGACATACTCCGTGAAGGTCTTGGGATTTTGTGCCCAGGCGCTTGTCGGCTTTGCCACGAGGGCTATGACCGCCACAGCCGCAAGCCATATTGCGGAAGTCGTGGATTTGTGCATCGTTTGTTTCATCATTATTCTGTCTTTTATAGGTTTCTGTCTTGGAAGGTTCATTAGTGGGGTAGGCGGATGGGTGTTGTCGAGTACGATCCGTCCGCTCCTCTGCTGCAAAAGTAATCATATTTTTTCTAATAAAGGTTGTAAACGGAAAGAATCTTTTGTTTTCTTGTGGTTTTTCCTTGCCTTTGTCGATTTTTTCCGCCGTCAGACCATGGGAAAACAAAAAGTGGAGGCATTCCCACCAAGGGGACTACCTCCACTTTTAAAATATATTTGGGGTTTTGTGTCGCAGAATTACATCATGCCACCCATACCCGGCTGTGCTGCGGGCATCATCGGCTCCTTCTCGGGCTTATCGACGATGAGGCACTCCGTGGTGAGGAACATGCCTGCGATGGATGCTGCGTTCTCCAGGGCTACGCGAGCCACCTTGGCCGGGTCGATGACACCAGCTGCGCGGAGATCCTCGTAGATGTCCTTGCGGGCATTGTAACCGTAGTCGCCCTCGCCCTCGCGGACCTTATCGACTACCACGGCACCCTCGCCACCAGCGTTGGCGACAATCTGGCGCAGCGGCTCCTCGATCGCGCGGCAGACGATGTTGATACCCGTCTGCTCGTCGGCATTCTCACCCTTGAGGTCGGCGAGCACCTTCTGAGCGCGGATGTAGGTAGTGCCACCACCCACGACGACACCCTCCTCGGCAGCGGCACGCGTTGCGCAGAGTGCGTCATCGACGCGGTCCTTTTTCTCCTTCATCTCCACCTCGGAGTTGGCACCGACATAGAGCACGGCCACACCGCCAGCCAACTTAGCCAGGCGCTCCTGCAGCTTCTCCTTGTCGTATGAGCTCTTCGTGTTGGCAATCTCGTTCTTGAGCTGAGCCACACGCTCCTTGATGTTCTCCTTCGTGCCAGCACCATCGACGATGGTAGTGTTGTCCTTGGAGACCGTCACCTTCTTGGCCGTACCCAGTTCCTCGAGCGTGGCCTTGTCGAGCGTCAGACCCTTGTCCTCGCTGATCACCACACCACCAGTCAGCACGGCGATGTCCTCCAGCATGGCCTTGCGGCGGTCGCCGAAGCCCGGAGCCTTGACGGCGCAGATCTTCAAGCCAGCACGCAGACGGTTGACAACCAACGTGGTGAGAGCCTCAGAATCGACATCCTCGGCGATTACCAGCAGCGGACGGCCACTCTCGGCAGCAGGCTGCAGGATGGGCAGGAAGTCCTTGATGTTGCTGATCTTCTTGTCGTAGATGAGGATGTACGGATTCTCCATCACACACTCCATCTTGTCCGTATCGGTCACGAAGTAGCCAGACAGGTAGCCGCGGTCAAACTGCATACCCTCTACCACACCGATGTTGGTGTCGCGGGTCTTGCTCTCCTCGATGGTGATCACACCGTCCTTGCTCACCTGGCGCATGGCGTCGGCCAGCAGCTTACCGATCTCCGGGTCGTTGTTGGCACTCACCGTAGCGACCTGCTCGATCTTGTCGTAGTTGTCACCTACTACCTCGGCGTTCTCCTTGATGTAGTCCACCACCGCGTTGACGGCCTTGTCGATACCACGCTTCAAGTCCATCGGGTTGGCACCAGCAGCAACGTTCTTCAGGCCCTCGTTGACGATGGCCTGGGCGAGAATCGTAGCCGTGGTCGTACCATCACCTGCGTCGTCGCCCGTCTTGCTGGCCACGCTCTTGGCAAGCTGTGCGCCTGCGTTCTCCAGGCTGTCCTCCAGCTCTACCTCCTTGGCCACGCTCACACCGTCCTTGGTGATCTGCGGTGCGCCAAACTTTCTGCCAATCACCACGTTGCGACCTTTCGGGCCGAGTGTCACCTTGACGGCGTTGGCCAACTGGTCCACACCGCTCTTGAGCAGATTGCGTGCTTCTGTATTGAATTTAATATCTTTTGCCATGATCGTTTCTTCTGTTTTTATTTGATAAATACAATTTTACAACTCGTTGCGTCCCTCACCACCTCTTTACTCGGTGACGATGGCGAGCACGTCGCTCTGGCGCATCATGAGGTACTTCGTGCCCTCGTTCTCAATCTCCGTGCCAGCATACTTGCCATAAAGCACCACGTCGTCGGCCTTCAGGATCATCTTCTCGTCCTTCGTACCCTCGCCGACGGCAATCACCTTGCCGCGCTGCGGTTTCTCTTTGGCGGTGTCGGGAATAATGATTCCACCCACTTTTTCCTCTGCCGGTGCCGGAAGAACCAGCACTCTGTCTGCTAACGGTTTAATTGTCATGATCGTAATATTTTTAATCGTTTTTGTTTTTGACTTTTCTGCGAGACCCCTCGGCACTTGCCTTGCGGGCCTCACCCTTCTCTTTGCGAAAAGCGTGCCAATGCGCCAAAACGGTCTCGCCAAACTGACAGGGTGACAAAGTGGCAGACTCGTGGTGGCGGAATCGGGCAGTGAAACCGTCCTGTTGGTGTTGTTTTGGTTGTTAATCTTGTCAGCAGGCTGTATTGAATCAGCACAAACAACCCTGTCAGTCCATTTCCGTATAAACCAGAAATAAGATGCAAGGCGTGAATTTTGTCTAATTTTCGTAGAAAAAAATACGAAAACGGGTAAAATATTTCTTATTTAGCCCGAAAAGACCTATCTTTGCGCCTGAAGAACTAAGCACGAAAAAGATGATACGAGATTTTTGGGTGAAAAACTATCTCTCCATACGAGACAGACAGGAGCTCTCCTTTGAGGCTAAAGGTCCTGCCTCAGAGTTGGTAGTGGAGATCTCCAAAGGAGTCTTCCTCTACAAGTTGGGCATTCTCTATGGCTCCAATGCGTCAGGAAAGTCCAATATGCTTGTCGCATTAAACGAGGTCTTCCGTCTGTTGGTCTCTCCCAAATCTGATGCGAAGCAGGAGATAGAGGGCTTTCTGCCCTTTGCCTTGACCCCAGAGGATCCTACGGAAATGTATGTCTCTTTCTACGCCAACGGTGTCAGGTACGACTATAGTGTCAGTTTCAATAGAAAGCGTATTTTGCATGAGGTCTTAAACTATTACCCCAATGGTTCAAAGGCGTTGTTCTATGAGCGTTCTTTCGTCGGTGAGAGTATCCAGGCCGATATCAAGTTTGGCGCCAGTCTCAAGTTGCTTGCCAAGACCCAGGAGAGCATCCGTGAGAATACGTTGAACAATCATAGTGTCTTGTCCGTCTGTAGAAAGGCGGCTTTGAAGGAGGATATAGGACCCTTTGCCTCCCTCCATCGGCGAGTTATGACCAATTATCACGATGTGGATGGAAACATAGAGAAGGGGCTTGTTGAGATATTGTCGGAGGCCTACGAAGACCACAAAAAGCGCAAGTTCTTCACGCAAATGCTTCAGAAGGCCGATTTGAACATCATGGCATACCGTCCTGTCATAGAAGACCGCTTTGTACCCCAGGAGTACCGTGAACGTGTCTCAAAAGCCAGTATTCCAGAAAATGTGAAAGACGTACTGCTGAGGCCCACCAACAACTCCGTGGCCTTCTTGAACCATACTGATCATGGAGATTTCGAGGTTGCTATGGCGTTTCAGTCCAAGGGTACGCAGAAATATGTGCGCATCCTTGACGCTTTGTATGACATGATCATCTCCGATCAAGTTTATTATTTGGACGAATTGGGGGAAGACCTGCATTATGATCTTCTGTTCTATTATCTGAGTGTGTTTATATTCAACTCGGAAAGATCTCAGCTGATTATCACGAGTCAGGAGACGACGCTGCTGTCACAGGATTTGATCAATGAAAACCGGGGAGTGGTCTGGTTTGTGGAGAAAAACCACAGTACGGCTTCATCGGAATATTCGCGTGGAGACTCTTTCGGCTTGCATCGGAATCTGTCGCTCTATAACTCTTATCGTACAGGCCGTTTGGGGGCCAAACCAGAGTTGGGCAGTATTTTTATAGACTTAGACGAGTAGTGGGTATGGGTAAGCTCAAACATTCAGTCCTTGTCTTAGGCGAGGGCCCTACGGAGTTTTATTATTTCAACTCCTTGCGAGATGTGTTCAGGGGGATGACCATCAAGCCAGATTATCCCAAGCATACGAGTATGAAGGAACTGGAGGAAAAAATAGAAAAAGGTATAGCTGACGGATACGATCGGGTGTTCTGTGTGATCGACATGGACACAAAGGACGAGGAACCTGAGCGTAGTCAGTATATGCGTCTCAAAAAGAAGTATGCCAATCCCGTCAATAAGCCGAAGAAAGGCATCTATTGCGAGGTGCGTTTCTTTGAGACGCACCGTTGTACCGAACTCTTTTTCTTGTACTATTTCCGTTATACGGCCCGGATGTACAACGACCAGTCAGCACTTCTGCTGGATCTGAAGAAGCAGTGTGGCTATGAAAAGACGATAGACTTCTTTCGAAAAAGCAAAGGACTGCATTCTTATTTTGAGAAGAAAGGAGGCGAATTTGACAAGGCTATCCGTCACGCCAAGCATTCCATGGAAGAGAAACTTGCTGGTGGTAGAAATTACACCTATTCTGAACTTGGTAGGATGATAGAAGAACTGAAGTCACTGCAGTGATAGTGAAAGTGGGTTGCTCTTTGTTCGACGAGTTGTTCGGGTCGTCTGGTCCATGCTTGCTTCAAGATTCGGAGGAGCGCCCTATGCTGGTCCTTCCATGCTCCAAATGAAGAACCAACTTGTGGGGATGTTGCCTACAAATTTGCTTCAGGCAGATGCAGTGACTTGAATCTCGGAAACCCTTCTTCCACGTATCAACTACGTATCAACCTCGTATCATCTTCCCATCGAACAAATATCGTTTACGTATCGTTTCCGTATTGTTTCCGCTTCTGTAAGCGAGAACGATAGGAGAACGATAGGAGGACGATACGAGAACAATACGGGATTGATACGGGATCAATACGGGATCGATACGAGAACGATACGAGATTGATAGGATGCGACTCCTGACAGATGCTCTAGGCAAGAAGTTTAACTTTTCCATTGTTATGTGTTTGGATTATATTTTACATTACGGTTGCTTGTTGTGCTCTCCCTTTCATACAGCGATGGCTGATGCATCACTCGCCAAGGCGCAGCAGCTATACAAAGATAACCCCGCGTCCTGCCGAATGCAAGTCGATTTGCATGAATTAACGACCCATTAACTTTTTCTCCGTATTCATTTAACAAAGCCTGTGTCTGCGAAAAAGCGTCCATTATTGCCTTGTCCCACGATCTTCCCGCAGTTTGGGCTACAAGAAAGCTCTTGCTTCCATCCGTAGCCAATAGTCACGATGCGTGTCTTAAGATAAGTTTTGATGGTAAGTAAACACGACAAAATATTCTATGAATGTTTTTACTGTTTCGGTCTAAATACACAGAGTCAACTCATCTGACGAGTACAGTGCCGATCCGCTTCAAAGATTGATTTTGGTCTCTCACAAGACTTGATTTCGTTTTATTGTGCCACATGAACCCTTGCGGAGCGTTGTTTCTTTGTTGTTTCATTTCGGCAGGATTGTGTCCCCGCGAAGCGCTCCATTTCATGACCCCCTTTCTCGCCATGGCATAATTCGATCAAGCTCGGTTCTGCGCATGGCTTATCGAAAGCGTCGTATTTTTAGTACTTGTTGTTGCTCTTGTTTTCCCTTTTCGGCAGCTTGTAGTGAAGCTGCGTAAACTGCCCTTGTTGTTCCGTTTTTTGGGGATGCTCCCACCCTCTAAATGTTAATTTAGGGGTTGAAAATATAAATTTGGGGGTTGAAAATGAAAATATTTTAAGAAACTTTTCTTTGATTCATAAAATAGTTGTAAATTTGTGTCGGACTGTAAAAGCCAGACCACAATCATGCCGTGAGACGAGTTCTTTCCATTATGATAGAGTCGGCAGCCTACGCCGTACAAAGTGTAGCGAGTCACCCCGAGGGTGAACACTATGCGAAGTGGGCCTAGGGTGGGAAAAGCTGTGATGCCCGAGAGTAGGGAAGCCCCAATAGCAGGGGCATGTCGAAACGTGCCTCAGCCAGCTTTGTCTAAGCAGTCCAGACATAAAAGGCGTTTACAAGCGTCAAGTTCAACGTACACTCTGAAACGTGAGAAATTTCGAGAAACAATGTACTGCCTTGAACATGACAACGGTAGATGTCCCGGGTGTGATTATACAAAGTTGTCACATTTTGCATGAGCAGATATTGCGCTCTGCCACTATGGCATACAATATCCTCGGCTTGTGTAAGTGTGCGATAATTGCTATATATCATATCGGCGTGGGCTATACTGTTGTTCGTTCAGCAGTATAGGGCACTTTCTCACGGCCTCAGAGTGTGGATCGGACAACGGACGGTTCACGCTTTTTTGTTAGTGTCATCCAGACCTGGATCTAAGACACGACCTAAATGGACACATTGCCTAATGTGAACTCCCGACGAGGCGGTGACAATCCCTCGAGCGCAGGACTTACCTCCTGTGCCCTCCCCGAAGCTCAAGGCGCCCCAGGCGCCGCAAGATGCTCAGAAGGGGAATCCTCGAACTTTATACCTAAGGATAGGCCCCAATGGTTTGTTCTCCGCGCGACATACGGACGCTGGAAAAAGGCAGTTGATTTGCTCGAAGACAACGACATTGAGACCTACGTTCCGATGCACGACATCACGAAACTCATCAACGGGAAGCGGAGAACCTTTCACGAGCCTCTGCTTCCCGATATTGTTTTCGCCCGGTTGAGCCGCACAATGGCCGAACAGTTCGTCAAGGACCCCGCCCCCTCCTCCAAATGGTTGAAATACTACACCGACAAAACCAAACCCCTAGAAAACGCCACAGGCCTCAATCCTCCTATCGTCATTCCCGACAACGAAATGCTCAATTTCATCAAAGCCACCAGCGTCCCCAGCGAGCATAGTGGCATGATCTCCAAGGACCGCATCCGGTACAAGAGTGGCGATCTCGTCCAAATCACTCAGGGCGACTTCAAAGGAATCATCGGCAAGGTGGTGAGAGCGGCAGGGCAACAGCGCATCGCCATAGAACTGGAGGGCATCGGAATATTTATCACCGCCTATATACCCAACGACTTTTTGAAAGTCTTGGAACGTTGTGAAACTGTAGTTTGGTGACACCCAAACAAACTAAAAACACAATATGGTAGTAAAAAAGATATTCTCCCAAGATTTGCAGATAGGCACAATTATGAATATCTATAACTGTAATAAATAATTAAAAAAAGTTACAATATGTACGATTACGATTTTTTTGAATTTGATACAGATGGTGATGGTTGTCCCGACACCTATGTAGAGATGTACGATACCAATGGAGATGGAAATTATGACTCAATGAGTGCGGTGTCAGATACTAATGGAAATGGAAGTGTTGATACCTATGTTGAAGGAGTAGATAGTAACCATAGTGGTCAGTTTGATACATTTTTTGTTCAACAAGATACAAATGGTGATGGAAATATAGATGTAGTTCAAAAGGCTCATGATTATAATCAAGATGGCCAGATAGATAGCATTACCACACATACTGATACCAACAATGATGGGCAATTCGATTACGTTTCCAAAAACTATGATTCCACAGGAGATGGTCAGCTAGATAAAATGGATGTTTATGTTGACGTAAATGGTACAGGACATGCAGATTATCACGAAGCATACGATTACGATCCATCTTCTGGACAGCTTATTCCTGCTATGGCTTCAGATTTGGAAATTGGTGGTACAAAGTACACCGAATTGGACAATTTTAGTCCAAACGAAGAGTATCCTGAAGGTATTAGTGGTGATCCCCAAGAATCAATGGCATATTGGGAGAACCAAGGTGATACGAACAGATGTGCTTTATATTCACAAAAATTTGTTATAGAAGAACTTTCTCAAGATGGAACTAAAATAGATATCGAAGAATTTGCCGAGGTTGCCAAAGAGCACGGTTGGTTTACAGAAGAGGGAGGAACTACTTTCCTTGATATGAACAACATGCTTGATTATTATGGAATTGATAATGAAATGGTTTTTCATCAGTCAGTAAGTGATATCGAAGATTGTCTGAATGAGGGTGGAAAGGTTATCGTGTCTATAGACTGCCACGAAATTTGGTATGGCGAGGATAACAATATTTTTGCTCCAGATAGTTCTTCTAATCACGCTGTTGAAGTTATTGGAATTGACCGCACGGATCCAGAACATCCGATGGTGATACTCAATGATTCTGGTTCACCGAATGGTCGAGGTGAAATGATACCTCTTGACGTATTTGAAGGAGCATGGGAAGACGGTGACTGTCAGATGATAAAGTGCTATCCAAACAAATGATATTTATGGTTCATAAAATAAAGGTTGATTAGATATGAAAAAAGAATTTTCAACAGAAGCCCTGCTAAAGAATCTTAAGACAAATGCATTCATTCTGAATAGCAGTATGCCTATGGGATATGTCCCTAATCTCCCGATTCTATGTATATTAAACGGGAACTTGTGTATGAAGATACCTTTCCTGAAATATAAGGTGACAGGTGAAATAGATAAAACATTCGTTTACCCGACGAGATATGTAGCAACGGTTATTATCCCTGAAGAACAAATTGTTGCTTTTGAAGATTTATCGTTGAAGGGAGCATTTGCAAAAGTGGTTTTCTCTGATCCTATAGGGACTTTCCGTCATGATGCCATTAAGGATTATGACAAACCAGCTTACGATAACTTACGTTCTGCATTGTACAAAGAATATGACAAGATTGTGGAGAGTCTTGTAAGTGATGGAAAAGGATATTCAGCAGACGATGAAAAAAAGTTCAGGAAACTCTTTAATACAATTCTTGAACCGTCTTTGCGACCTTTCTATAAAGCTATAGACAAAAATTTTGCAAATAAATACATAATAGAATAACATGAAATTGTCAAAAAATACAGATTTCTTTCAGGCGAAAAAAGCAGAAGTTCACGTTGAAAAGCCTGAACAGTCTTCTTCGTCGGGGAAGCAGAGAGTAAAACCTGTCCCAAAGAGGCAATCTAGTGCAGGTATTATCGTGTTAATAAAACAAGTGGTAGATATTCTGGAAAAATGCGGATTCAGAAAGTTGTCCACAAGAGTAAACCAAATCCAGAGTGATTTGAATAGAGAACGCTTTGTTGTATCTGTAGTTGGAGAATTCAATCATGGCAAGAGTACATTTTTGAATCACCTTTTGGATAATGCGGCGATGTTGCCAGTGGCAGATTTACCGACAACAGCTGTTTTAACTCGAATAAGATATGCTAATCAGCCAAAAATGGCCGTCTTTGACGAAAAGGGTGCCCGCAAGGCTATGTTGGAAATTCAAAAGGATTCGTGGAACGGTCTGATTGCCAATAATTTTGGCAAAGAAGAACCTAAAGGCAGTGTTGTAGTGGGAGTTCCGAATTCATGGTTGGGTAAGAATAATATAGAGATCGTTGATTGTCCGGGTGCCGGTGACCTGTCCGAAGAACGAGCAAAGGTTATTGGTGATGTCTTGAATCGTACCGATGGTGCGGTGATTGCACTTAATGCAACGGCCGCTTTGAGCAACAGTGAAAAGATTTTTATCAAAAATCGGATATTGTCTCGTAAAACGCCATTTACCCTTATTATAGTCAACAAATTGGATTTGATAAAAAAAGACGAGCGCAATAAAGTCATTAAGTACATAAAAGATGTCCTTGCTCTTAATAAGATGAATATACCAGTCTATATTCCATACGATATAGAGATGCCTGATAATACGTATGATAGTATTATCGGTATGGACAAAGTCATGACAGCAATTGTTGACTGGATTCATACACCAGAAAGACAACAGCTGATTGATAATTGGGCTAAGGGGCGAATCTCAGAGATTGTCAATACGGCTATTGAGACATTGTCTGAGCAGGAGAAGTTATTGAAGTTGGATGACAAAAAGCGTTTGGAGATTATTGAATCAAAGAAGCAAGCACTTGGCAAGTTGGAATTAGAATGGAATGATTTGGCATTAAAGTTACAATCCAAATCGAACGATTGTTATGCTCGTTTCTTGGAGAAGACCGAGGAGTATTCGTTTGAGGTTGCCGAACGATTGCAATATGAAGCCTCGCATGCAGGAAGTCCTGAGAAATGGTGGAAAGAAGACTATCCGTATCGGTTGAAAGTAGAATTGGCAAATATGTCCGTAGCTCTTGAAAACGTGATATCGAGAATAGTTTCGAATGATGTCAAATGGTTCAATGATATAATGAATCAAAAATTCCGCTCTGTTATTCAGGTTGGCAGTATTTATATAACCGACAAAGATGAATATCGTGCGCAGAAATCACAGCGTGATCTTGAATTTGAAAATTTAAGTAAAAAGCAAAATTATGCGCGAATTGGCACTGTGGCATTAAGTTTGGCTTTGGCTCCGGCATTTGGACTATTGGCAACAATGGGTGTAGGTACTGCCGGTACATTAATTACTTCTTCGTTATTCAAGAAGAAGATAGAAGAACAACGAATTTTGGTAAAAGAAGCGATTGCCAAGGATGTTCCAGCGATAGTCATGCAAGCAACAGCGAATAGTGAAAGACGAATTCAGAGTCTGTATGACGAAATGCTTGATGATTCAAACAAGAAGAAACAGGCATGGTTAGAGACGCAGACAGCAGCAATTGAAAGTGCAAATTCCTCTCAGGTTCAAAGTCAGCTTGACAGCATTGCAGCAAGCAAAACTCAATTGGTAGAGATAATCAACAAGATATAGTAATTCCAAATACACTTAAAATATGGCACTTGATCAAGAAAAACTAAATAGATTCCGTGTTCAGAAAGAGCGTTTAGGTGGTATGTTGTCAGACGCTTCTGAAGTTATTAACGATTTGAACATGTCCTCTGCGAGTGAGAACTTGGACAAATTAAGTAAAAAAGTTAACAACGACACCTTCAAAATTCAGGTAATAGGTACTTTTAGCAATGGCAAATCCACTGTTATCAATTCCCTTTTGGGGGAAGAAGTTTTGCCTGCTTATGCACTTCCGACAACTGCTGTGATTAACGAGGTGAAATATGGTGATAATAAGGAGGCCATCTTGTATTTTAGGAATCCACTGCCAGAGAACTTGCCAGCAAGTTTGTCTGTAAAAGCACTGGAACACATGAAGAAGCATGGTATGAAGAATATACCGCCTCTTCATATTAGTTATAATGAAATTGAAGATTATGTGGTTATTCCTATGGGAGAAGACCCAAAGGAAATGCTTCTTGAAAGTCCTTATGAGAAAGTTGAACTCTTTTGGCCACTTCCAATGCTTAAGGAGGGAGTTGAAATTATAGATTCTCCAGGATTGAATGAATCCGATACTCGAGCTCGTGTGACAATGGATTACTTAAGTAAAGCAGATGCCATCCTTTTTGTCCTTGCTGCAGACCATCTGTGTAGTAAGGATGAAATGGAATTTGTCGAGAACTTTCTTAACGCATATGGTTTTACCGATCCTTTCTTTGTTGTTAATAGATTTGATTTAAT
>OBKW01000170.1_pt1 | contig 22349 bp, 23 predicted proteins | sample 1519791 | NCBI WGS metagenome assembly OBKW01 (sample SAMN02044682, study PRJEB22538) | human gut metagenome
AGTTTGAATGGATTGAAATGGAAATAGCAAAGAATAGAGAAGAATATGGTTTAATAAAAACAGATTTGTCCAAGCAAAAAATCGGGGATAAAAAATCTTAAAACATTCTTTATCTCCGATTTAAAGCCTTTAATTCCTTCGAGTGTTCAAGTATTCCATGTGTCATCACCTTTTTCCTTTACAAGCATACAGTCATGCATTGTACCTGTAAGCCCTGATGTCTGTCCCATATTGGCAGATATATACAATGTAACAGTCTCTTGCTTATCAACAGGCTCATTATCATCTATACAGCTTGCCAACAAAGAAAGTACGATAAGTAATATTGCATAGAAACAGAATCTTGTCTTTTGTATATTCATAACTTTTAAAATTAATGAATGTTTGGTATTCTTCCACCTGATGGAGGATTAGGCTTGCTTTTGTTTAATGCAGCTTGCAACTCTTTTCGATGACCTTAATAGGTAAAGACAGCCATAATCACTGAATTTCAATTTGTAGCATAATACTATCTTCCTTTGAACTATGGCTGTCTTTTTTGTCAAGTAATTTTTAACGTTCGTGTTGTAGACTTAAAAATTATTTTCTATTCGTCCATTTGCAGGTGGATTAGGATTGCCATTATTCAACTGTGCTTGTAATTGCAACCTTTCTTGTTCTGTCAACCGTTTGTTATTGCCATCATAAACAACTTTATCCAATTCACGATATGTATCAGACCGAGCTACATAAGGCAAATACAGATAATTTATCCACATTCTATCTTGGTCTGAAACGGTTTTTCCTTGTGTAATCAAACTTCCATCCTTTTTGGTATACATAGCTGCACTTGTATCATTGACCATACTCTTGGAAGAAGTCTCAGAACTATAACCCATTAAAGAATTGTAATCATAGCTTCCCCTATACATATAGTTTGTGGTAACTTTAGAAAAATTAGAACGACCTTTACTTGTCAGATTATTCCAATTTATGGTAACATAATCGTCTCTGTCTGGACGCTGCTGCTCATGCATCATACCTAAGGCATGACAAATTTCATGTTCTATAATACCATAATCTCCCAAATACGATGCATAATCAAAAGCAAAATCAGCCAATTCGATGTCTTGTCTTCCTCCTACACGACCTATTTTGGACTCACTCGTGTCTCCTTTTTTGTAAATGAAATTAACATAAGGATAATCAATATTATAGACATTGTCATGTTGTGATTGTCCTGTAGAATTATAAAAACGTACATTTGTTTTGGATTGAAGATCTAAGAGTGCTGCTTTAATGCAAGCTTTTTGTTTGGAATTCAGGTTGCTATCATATGTAAATCTGACCATAGCCCATAAGTTATAGGCCGTTGGATGCACTCCCAAATTTCTTGTACTTATTAACTTGGATATATTTAAAGGCATATTCGTTAATGGATTTACAGACAAGTCTCTTGCCAAGGGTTCTGTCACTTTTCCTACAATAGATCCAGTTTCGTTTAGATTGTTCAACTGTTCATCGGACAAGATTATATCTCCACCGAAGATATAATTATCACCTTTTTTCTCTACTTGAACACCAGAATTGAGAGTTAGAAATTCACTTTCTGACTCGTTTGTGCCAACAATATGGTCATTCATCACCGCATCATCCTGAGAACAGGAAAAAAGTATGAGTGACAGAAGCACAAACATGATTTTATCAAAAACATTCTTCATAATGCATAAAATTTTAGAATTTAACTTATATTTTCCTTGGAAATGATTTCCACTAATTCATATCTTTCCGTATAGCCATCTGCGGGTGGATTAGCAATATTTATTATTCGAACTCTGACTTTATATTTAAATCCTTCCACATATTCAAAACCTTCAATTCCATGCGGACTTATGTAAAGTGTCTCGTTAGTGCCTTCAACAATGCACTCCATCATTTTTACATAATCACCAGCATGCCCAGGCGGTCTAACTCCAGTCGAAACTAATTCTGATGAAATATCCATCACAACAACCCTGTCAGCATCGTCTTCACTACAGCTAGCCATAAGCAGGCACATTCCTATAAGGCATATTGCAACGCCATATATGAAACTTTCATTCTTTAATAATTTAAATTTATTCATATTTAAAACATTTTATTACCTTCTTTTAGCTTCAGGCATTCCTTCAATCTATGATTTCTGCATCGTCGTTTAATGATGTAGCAGAATGACTAACCAATACTTCCTCGCATGTCATGCGTACAAGTATAGAAACACAATCCAAGAATCACAGCCAAAACAAAATACAATTTTCTAATCATAATACTTTGCTTTTAAAGTTAGTTCCTACTCATTCTGCTTTTCGGATTCCGCACCTTTTAACAGTCTGGTCTGTGGGATTATTATCTTTTTAAATCTTTCTTCTTGTAAGGAGATTTTACATTTCTATTTCTCCTTCTGCATACCAGCATTCTCCTTGTATCAAGATTACGTATGTACCAGATTCCAAGACACTAAATTCCGCATTCAAGGTTGAAGAATGACTTTCAAGAACTCCGTTTGCATTGTAAAGAAACACCTCGGCTTCTATGCCTTTTTCACCAGTAACCTTTATATTATGCGTATCGGAATCATAGACCACCTCTATAGGCATACGCATTGGTGCACGGTTCACTTGCATATTTTTTCCGGGGTTTATCTTTCTATGAAACTCCATGAACACTCCACGTTGCTCTGCGAAAGCGGTATGTGCCATTGTTGTTAATAGCAACACCACTAATATAATTACCTTTTTCATACTCATTTTATAGCCGCTAAATGTTATTAATATTTTGGCAAAGTTAATACAAATAAAGTTTTTTACCAAGGGCTAAAGTTTTACGTTAAACTTTTTTATTCCCTGATATTCAATAGCTTACAAAGCATTAATGATAAGAAGTTTTACACGGCAAATCAAAGTTTTATGTTTACGTCAAAATAGGGCTTAACATTAAGGTGTTTCCAAACTTTCATCTTGGCAGAAAATCCTAATTGCAGCGTATTATGTGTATGACAATACTGTTTTGAGTTATATCGTGTTATATTGATAATATCGAACGGGCTTCTCCATACGAACATGAAAAGTTTGTTCTCTCAAATAATATCATGTCCGCATATAGTTTCGCAATGGTAGAATATGAACCTTTCTGGAGATAGCAACAAGTGTTTGAACATAGCTTATCCAAACACATACTGCCACAATGTCTTGTCGCTTATGACGATTCTAATGTTTGCCTTTTGATACCTTTGTACAGGTATCGTTTTACCATAAGCTATTACTACACCTATAGCCATAAAATAATTGCCCCCTTCTCTATATATGAGTTTGGCATTATGGCTTATGATATTGCAGTTATAAGATGCATTGTCGTTGCCCTCGAAAGAAACATGAGCTGTCCTTGGCTCATCGAAAAGATGCAAATACTTATATGGTACAAACACTTGCATTGTTCTTTGATTGAGAACCTCACCATTAGCCTCTATGGATATAGGATAAGGTATCTTATAGAAAGCGACTGCGAGGGCGAGGACTATGATGGTAATAATTATAGTCCCCAAGCTGACGAGGCGAGGAGGAACTTTGCCTATCACGTTCCTCACCTTCTCACTTCTCAACTCGATATTATCTGATTCTTTTTTTTCCTGTTCCATGTCAAAAACATTTTAGTTTCCCAATTCCAACTGATTCTTCACAAGATTATAGTATGCCCCTCGTTTGGCGGTCAAAGACTCATGGTTGCCTATCTCAACCACCTTTCCATGGTCGATGACCACGATCTGGTCGGCATTCTTCACCGTGCTTAAGCGATGCGCAACAATCACTACAGTTTTCCCTTTATAGAATTTGTCCAAGTTCTCCACAATACTTCTCTCGTTGTTGGCATCGAGCGAGTTGGTCGCCTCGTCAAGGAAGATGTAGTCAGGATTCTTATAGACAGCTCTTGCTATAAGAATGCGCTGCTTCTGCCCTTGGCTCAATCCTACGCCATCACGCCCAATCTTGGTGTTAAACTTCAGAGGTAACGCCATTACGTAGTCCTTGATGCAAGCTATCTCGGCAGCTTTCACCAATCGCTCCTTATCTATGTCGCCATTATCAACGGCAATGTTTCGTGCTATGCTTTCCGAAAAGATGACACCATCCTGCATAACAACACCACATTGCCTGCGCCACCACTTTTTGTTAAGCGTGTTAATATCAGTATTGCCGATATTGATTTGTCCCTCTAATACAGGGTAATAGCCAAGCATCAAACGAATGAGGGTGGTCTTTCCGCTGCCAGATGCACCAACGAGTGCCGTTACCTTACCTTGCGGAATGTGAATGCTCACATCGTCTATGGTTTTGCGCAAAGCATGTGGGTCGTACTTGAACATGATGTTCTTGATGTCAATGCCCTCATTCTTATCTTCAATAGAAGTTAGCAAGCCTTCCTTTCCATTCTCATCATCCATCTGGTGAATCTCGTTGATTCGTTCCAAGCTAATCTTCACATCTTGCAGTGAATAGAAGAAATTCATTAGTTGCTCTACTGGCGAGTTAAGTTGACCGATGATGTATTGCACAGCGAGCATCATACCGAGTGTCATTTGCCCATGAATCACTGCGGTTGCAGCCACTACCGTGACGATGATATTCTTCACCTCATTGATGAAGATGCTTCCTGCCTCCTGTGTCTGTTGGAGTTTGAGCGATTTCATCTGCACCCCGAATAGGTCTGCTTGCATGTTCTCCCATTCCCATCTTCTGCGCTGCTCGCAATCCTGCAACTTGATTTCCTGCATGGAAGTGATAAACTCATAGGTCTTGTTATTATTGATGGCTTGTTGTTCGAACAATTCATAGTCAAGTACTTTCCTTCGTTTTAGGAACAAGGTCATCCATCCACTATACAGAATGCTTCCAAGCAAGAAGATAGCAAACACCAATTTGTTGTAAAAAAATAGCACCACCGAGAAAACTACGAAAGTTAGCATGGCAAAGGTAATGTTGAGGGTCTGCTGCGTGAGGAAGTGGTTCACACGGCTATGGTCATTCATTCTTTGCATTAAGTCGCCCATGAGTTTTGTGTCAAAGAAAGACATCGGCAATTTCAAAAGTTTGATGAAGAAATCGCTTACCAAAGAGATGTTGATACGTAGGGATATATGCAGCAATAGCCATCTGCGGATAAAGTCTATAGCAGTGCGACTGATAGTAAGCATCAACTGTCCCAATAGGATAAGCCAGACGAATCCGATGTCTTGATTCTTGATACCGACATCTACAATAGATTGGGTAAGAAATGGCAGAACAAGCTGCAGGAGGCTCCCGACTATCAGACCCAAGATGATTTGTACGAAATACTTGCGGTATTTCTTCACATATCCAAATAGAAAGCGGAAAGATCTTTCCTCTTTGACGTTCTCTTCACCCTGAATCTTATAAGTGAAGAAAGCAGGGGTAGTTTCCAAGAACATAGCAATGCCCTTATCTTCTTCATTGGATCTGGTACTTATCCAATATTCCCTGAATTCATCAAGATTGTAAGTTACGAGTCCTTTACCAGGGTCAGCAACATAGAATTTCACCCCTTTCTTTACCTTATATAAAACCACAAAGTGATTTTGGTTCCAATGAATAATACAAGGTAGGGGAGCTTCACATAATATTCCAATTGTAGTTCTTGCACATGTGGTTTGCAATCCAATAGTGTTAGCTGCTTCATTAATGCCAAGCATGGAAACTCCTTCTGTTGTTGCAAAACAAAGTTTCGACAGAGACTCCAATGAGTAATCTCTGCCGAAATATTTACAAACCATTTGCAAACAGGCTATGCCACATTGCATAGAATCGTATTGATGAATAACTGGAAATTTTCTCATGAATGTTATATTCCCGCTATGAAAGTTAATGCCATAAAATGATAATCTGTTATTACTTTTCACAAAAACTTGTTGTCTTGTGTAATATGTCGTGACTTGGTTCTTCTATGTGCTTTCTTATTTCAAGATTGCACTTTCACTATTTTGATGTTTGTAATCTGGTGACTTTGATGTCTTCTTGCCATAGTCAAAACTATAAACAATTTTCAAATTTGCATACTGATTATAACTACGACTTTGATCTATTTGCTTGAAGGAATAATATGATGCAGATAATTCATCTACAATTTTATTATTCATCATGAACAAATTGTTTGCATTAGCTTCGATAGCCCAATTCCCATGATTCCACATAGCCGATAGTTGATACCGCCAAAATATCTTTCTGTTAATCTGGCTGTCTATCAAATCTCTTGATGGTGACGCTATGGATGCACCAAAAGAAAAATCCCCAACATAGTAGTTTATCATAGCAGTCCCAGAGAATGCAGACAAATTACGATGCTCAGCTCCTCCTCGAACTAAATGTCCAACCCATTGACCGGATAACTTCATATTAAGTGTACCAGAAGGTTTATAGGTTATAGACATATCTGCACTGGGACGATGATAGATACAGTCATCTCTAAAAGTGCTAATAAGATGCCCGTCTCGAATATAGTAATCCGAAATAATCGAATGATTTTGGTAAAAGTATGACACTCCCGTTTGCAAAGCGAATTTGTTAAGGTTCAATGTATGGCTTAATCTCGGATTCAAAAGAATTGAATTGTCCATCTTAGGATTACCTTTGAGAATGATTATAGGGTCAATCTGCTGTTCTACATTGTTAATCGTATTTATTCTCGGATAAGTATTTCCCAAAGCGAACATAAATTGAAGTTGCTGTACTTTATCTATCTTATATGTAGCTCTTGCCTGAAGTCTCGGTGTAAGATGATTGATAGACTTCATCCCCTCCAAACGATATGTTAGAAATGACAGCCCAGGATTAATATCAAAGAAAAAACTCCCTAAACGTTGGGAATAGTCTGCAAAAAGGATGGTTTCGGACGAATGCAAATTTTGATTATATGCAGAAGTCCCAATGTATTCGGAATCACTAATTCTCATGAACTCGTATAAACTGAAAGCCAATCTATTTCTATGACTGAACGCCATGGAATAGTTTGCATTCGCTTTGATGTAATAATAATCTTCCTTGACAAGTGAACGAAAAGACACATTATCATCGTTATAGAGACGGTCATAATCGTTTCGAGAATAATATCCATCAAAAACATAATCCAACGATTTTGTGTTAGAAAATGTGTGCAATCCGTAAAAATAGACACTTGGACGATAAGATTTGTTTCGAGTGCTAATGTCCAAAATGCTACCGTTCTTGATTGCTGCATCAGTTTTCCAATACTCCGTCATTCCATTATTGACATCATTTCTTGAAGCATTCCATGCCATACCACCTCTAAGCATCCAAATATATTTTCTTCCTCGGTTGCTGATTGATGCCTGTATATATTCTTCCGTCTGCCTATTGGCAGCATTATTGTAACGCTGCAGTCTATTCAGTTGATAGTCAGGGAATATAAAAGACTCGTCCTCGTTCATAGACGATTTTGGGTTTTCCAAAGAATATCCTGCCCAAAGATTCAAACTCTTGGTTCCAGTGACAAATTTTGAAATAAGATTATAATCGCCATAAAGATATCCTACGTTCTGAGATGCATCAAGCTGTGTGTAGCCACCATTGTTGAGTGGCTTCATGATGATGTTTATAGCATATGTGTCTTTGGCATATTTCCCTGTCGGCACATCAAAATATTCAACACGAGAAATATCCTTCGGTCTTAATGACTGTACCTCACGGAAATCAACTTCGCGTCCATCGATATATAGAGTTGCAGCTCCATTTGGAGTTGTCACGCTTCCCTTCAAACGGTCAACAGACACTCCCGGTACCATGAGATTGCTCAACATGTCGTAACCAGTTACAGCATGCTTACGCTGCTCCTTGGTAGGAATGGCAAGAATATGGTCATCCTTGCGAGTAAGATAAGATGTCTTTACAACTACTTCGTCAAGTTCTTTGCCTTGAACAAAAGTTTTAGTTGTATCTGTTTTCTGCGCATACGATACGTTCAGAAACATACTCATAATGACGATTGGTAATGCTTTCATCTATTGTTTTTTATTTTATAATCAATATGCCTTTTAAGATTCTCTACAATGCCTTCTCGTTTTGCTTTGCAAAAACTTTCTTGACTATCTTTTTGATATATCCTTTTATACGGGCATCCACCCTCGCAAATAGGGAAACAGAAGCATCTCTCACAATTTGCGTCCGATAGAGGGTCGTTTTCCAATAAATATTTCAACAACAGTTCATGGGACAATGACACATTTTTAACTGTGCCTATTGTTTTTCCCTTGATACCAATATCATTCCAACATTTGTAAAGCTCTCCTTCAGGACCAATGACAAAACTTGTGATGTGACGTGCACTACATTCTCCAAATATAGGACGAGGGTATAATGAAATCGGTATATTATGAGTGTCATATTGTTCTAACACAAACTTATTGACTTCGTCTGCTTCAAAACAACAGCCATTTGATTCTGCGGAAAAGTCATCGGTGACGTATCCAGGATGGATGTTGATGCTATATTTCCCATACCTCTCCTTGAGATAGTTGTATATACGATGATATTCCGATTGGTTAGACTTGTCAACGTTAACTCGAAATTCTATAGAAATCTCCGGATATACTGAGAACAAATCGTCAAGATTATGCACTATTCTTTGAAAACTGTCATTGTTCTGTTTATGAGGTCTGCGTTCATTATGAACTTTCTCCAAACCGTCTATCGTTACTTGAATAGCTGAGATTTTCAACTCTTTCAATTTCTGGGATTTTGCCTTGTCTAATAGATATGCATTTGTTATCATGTGGGCGTTATAGTTTTCGAACATATTCATTAGTCTGTGCGACAATTTTTCTATATACTCAAACTGAAGCAAAGGCTCTCCGCCATACCATGTAACACGCAAAAACTTTGTGTTCTTGAATAATTTGACAAATGAAATTGTATCTTCGAGTAAGTTTAATTTCGCTTTTGCAGACAATGGTGCGATACCCGATTCATAACAATATATGCATTTGAAATTACATGCTGTAGTTGGTGCTATGGTCAATGTTAGATAACCAGTATCCAAACGTGACATTAAACGTTGTAACTTAATAGAACGATAAATATTAGTATCATCATCAACTAATATCATATTCTTCTTTAGCGCCAATACGTCATCCTCTGATAAATACGAAAAATCACCACTTATTATTTTGTCTATACAAGATATAAGTGATGCGTTCATTTCCATCAGATTGTTAGTAAAGGTGTTGTAAATAAATCTTCCGTATGGAGATTCAAACACTATATTATACTTAGACCAATACATAGAATTTTCTTTTAAGGAAAGGGAACTTTAAAGAAATATGTTCCCTCTCCATTATTAGTTATGCAAAGTTGCCTTGGCATCGGCAATCAGGTGCGCAGTTCCATGCATCACAACCTGTCCATGGGTCGCAAAATTGCAATTTATCATCAACCTTGGTGACTGAATTCGCGTGATTGCCACCTCCAAAGATTTGCGCCAGTACAGAGGCACACAAATGATTCTCAAACTGTTTGTTGGAATCATTACGTTCAACGAACGTGAAAAGATTTTTCTTCATTCTTTCCTGCTTTTTAAGTTAATAATTATGTTAACTGTTAGCCGATGATGCTTACCACCAGTTGGCTATTTATATTTCTTAATCTTTCATGTGTAAGGGAACTTACATTTGTATTTCTCCTTCAGCATACCATCCTTCTCCTTGTATTAGGATTGTGTATGTATCAGATTCCAAAACACAAAATTCCGCATTCAAGGTTGAAGAATGACTTTCAAGAGCTCCGTTTGCATCGTAAAGAAAAACCTCAGCTTCTATACCCGTGTCACCAGTAACCTTTATATTATGCGTATCAGAATCATAAACTACCTCTATAGGCATACGCATGGGTGCACGGTTCACTTGCATATTTTTTCCGGGGTTTATCTTTCTATGAAACTCCATGAACACTCCACGTTGCTCTGCGAAAGCGGTATGTGCCATTGTTGTTAATAGCAACACCACTAATATAATTACCTTTTTCATACTCATTTTATAGCCGCTAAATGTTATTAATTTTTTAGCAAAGTTAATACAAATAAAGTTTTTTACCAAGAGCAAAAGTTTTACGTTAAACTTTTTTGTCCCCTGATATTCAATAGTTTACGATATATTAGTTGTGAGAAGTTTTACAAGGCGCGTCAAAGTTTTACGTGTATATCAAAATTTGCACCTATATAACTATTGTATAACACATTGGATTTGGACAAAATTAGAATGCAGACACTACACATATAGTAGAAACGCCATCGTTGGATGGCGTTTCTACAGTTTTTCAGAGTAGCCTCTAAGTTTACTTTTCCAAATTTCTCATCAGTTTACGGATATACAGACCTATATTTGTTTCGTGCTCGTCTATGCCAAGTTTCTTTCGTATTTCATGACTTATGATGTAATGACGCTTAATTTGGATATAGTTTCCGACTTCCTTGCCACGCAATCCGATTGCATACAGGCACAGATAATTTATTTCATACATGGATAGACCATGTTGTTCAAGATACTCCATAAACTTTGGATGTGACGCAGCAAAAGCGAGACGGGTAGAATCCATGAACTTCTGCTTGTCATTATGAAGAGTCTCTATCCATTTGTTGTATGGCTCCGCATAGCAGTCGTTTTGAGTAATTTCTTTAGCAAGCAGGCCATTGAGGATGTCAAGTCTTTTCTTGATTACATTTTGAATGGGTTTTGCCAGTTCCTGCTGTTCTCTCTGTAAATTTTTCAGATGATTACGCTCGTTTTCCAACTGGGCTATTTCTAATTTGAGGTTGACAGTTTCCAGAACTTTTTTGTCTCGTTCGAGTTCAACCTTCTCTTTTTCTTTGCGCAGATTCTCTTGCCCAAGTTTTAGATTCTCATTCTCTTTTTCTGCTAAAATACGTTTGGCTCTGTTTAGGTGTCCTCGGTAATATAGCCAGCCCACAAGCATAATCAATCCAAATATACCGCACAGTGCATACAAAATGATTCGGTCTCTTCCTTTAATCTCTACAAGGCTCTTTATCTCAAGCTGATGTTTCTTGTCTGCAAACAACAAATCGTGCGAGAGCAATTCTTTTTGATAGCGTTCAAGCATCGCAGAATAGTCCTTGTATAAATTCAGAGCTTGTTCATAATTGCCCTGTTTTTCCAAGACATCGATTTTTACAGAAGCGTATTTGAGAGAATCCAATGTGAAACGATCTGGAGTTATTTCAGAAAGCAACTTCATAGCCTTGCCATAGTCTCCAATTTTTGAATAGCCTTGGGCAAAATTCATCTTGTCGTCTTTAGTCAAATCCAAGTCTTGATTCTGATCTAAAAAAGATTTGATGTCGGCAGGAGTACAAAATTCCACAGTGTAAGAAAGCAATGAGGGAAACAGGTACGCTTCACCATCTTGGTTCTTTTGTACTAAAGGCACACAGATGGATATAAGGCTGTCCGCTGCAGTCTTGTTGTTGAGCATAACATACCCATCAATGGCATTGGTGTAGCTTTTGATTTCAAGCAAGTCTCTGCCGATAGCTCCATAAAGTTTCGCTGCTGCCATATTGTTTTGAATGAACTCTTTTGTCTTGTACTGTTTGAGATACAATGTACCTTGCGCCACAAATGTATGTGCCAGCAATAACGAGTCGGTCACTGCTTGCTTCAAATCACAGGCATTCATAAAAGAGAGCATTGCAGAATCGTCATCACCTTGATTCTGATAAATCCTGCCTTGATAATAATATGTCCGAAACTGTTCGTCTGGAGTTCCGTTTTTGATATAATAGTCAATGGCGGGTTCAAGTATATCAAAGGTCGTGGTGTCTATGCAGTTCTTGTCCAGTGCCATAGATTTCAGCAACGCATATCTGGCAGCATCCTTACCCTTGAAACCAGAGGCGTGAATGCTGTTTAAAATTGTAAGCGCCGAATCTGGTTTTGTATTCATGAGTTTTTCCGCAATATCCATCTGCTCGCTTGTAGAAGCATGTCTTTCACATGCTACCAACATCACAACAGAAACAGACATGATTATGATACTTTTAGCGCGAAATGAAATAATATATGTAGTCTTCTTTCCGCCAATATCAGCAAGAACGATATTGATGGCGGCAAAGAATGCGGATAATCTTGATTTCTTATATTTAAACATTGTATTTTATATTAAGTTTACATTCATCTTTTATTCTATAAACAAAGGCTGGGTACATCCATACAAGAACCAAGACAGCACAAAGGCAACGCTTGTCCCTGGCTGTCTTGGCATGGCATACAGAATTATGAAAGTCGGATTTGTCTGTCCTTTGTTCCTGAATAGATGACACATTAAATGTCCTTGTTTATGTAATGCTTATGTCAGCTCTTACTCGTAGCCCTTGTTCTGCTTCAGCTTCTTGTTCAGATCCAGACATCTTTGCGGTATGGAGGTTGTACCACGTACTCGCACACTATTGAGCATAGTCATACGATCCAGACCGTTGGATGTCACATTGACACCAGCAGCCTGACCACTCAACACGTCAAGGGCATTGTTGGCCGCACCCTTGTTGGAATGATTTCCAACTATCTTTATAATATTACTTCCATTGTCAATGGAATCTTTCCGTTCTGAAGGAACTTGCTTTTGTGCATGAGTCAAACAACTGCAAAAGAGTGCAATGAGAAGTAATGTAAAGTCTTTTTTGCTCTTTGCCATTTTCTATTTCTATTACTTTGGTTATGGATGATTTCCGATAAGCAAAGATAAGGTGCAATACATTAAAAAACGTATATAAACTCCAATATTTATGCATTATTAACGATAAAAATCGAAATAGTCGAGTAAATCTCTATCACAGCTACACCTGCCATAGAATATAACGGTTCACGGAGTTTTTGCTTATGTAAAATATTTGTGATTTTACATTATTACATCACAGGTCAGCAACCATTTTTATGTATTTGTATCTTAATGATATCGCATTCAAGAACAAGGGTAAAAGTCATGCAAATTATCAAACGTAGTCAATGTGGCTACAGATATTTTTTGCGTTCTCTCATAAATAATATAATTTTGCATTTTTATAAGTAAGACAATGAAACAAAATATTATAGACCGTATCAATCATTTGGCTAACGAAAAGGAGCCTTTCCTATTTGTCGTCAACTATGCTGGTTCGGAAGCATACATACGGAAGCTGTCTGAAATAGCTATCGATGAATGCCTTTATGACTTTGAGGGTATAACCAATGTAAAACGGCAGTCACTCTCTTCGGTTACCAAACATCCGACGTGGAAAGTGTTTGCGCCAAATTTTGAAGATTACACGAAAAGTTTTGAAACCGTCAAAAGCAACATCCTGCGTGGAAACAGTTATCTTGCCAACCTTACTTGTGAGGTGGCTGTGGACTGCAACCTTACGTTGGAGGACATCTTCCTACGTGCTAAAGGCAAGTATAAGATTCTACTAATAGACAATAATATCAATAGACGGTTCGTGTGCTTCTCGCCGGAAACATTCGTGAAGATAAAGAACGGAATGATATATTCTTATCCGATGAAGGGCACGATTGACGCGTCCTTACCCGAAGCTGAGCAAGTGTTGATGGGCGATAAAAAAGAAGCAGCCGAACATGCTACCATTGTGGACCTGATTCGCAATGACCTTAGCCGTGTGGCAGAGCATGTAAGTGTTGATAAATACCGTTATATTGATGTGCTCCATACCAATAAGGGGGATATTCTCCAGACCAGTTCCGAAATAAGCGGTAAGTTGTCAACCGGTTATCAAAAGCACATCGGAAACATATTGGATGCAATGTTGCCCGCAGGTTCCATAACAGGAAGACTATGGAAATAATCCATGAGGCGGAAGGCTATGACCGTGGATTCTATACAGGAATCATGGGCATATATAATAATGGTGAACTCAACTCGGCGGTAATGATACGCTTTCTTGAAAATGACGGTATAGGAAAGTATTTCAAGGCAGGAGGAGGCATTACTTCAAAGAGTGATTGCAGAAAAGAATACGAGGAAGTGTTACAGAAAGTGTATCTTCCTTTTGAATAGAACAGATTTTAATATGGCACAGCAATTCGTAGAGACAATAAAGATTGTGAATGGAAAGACACAAGCTCTTGCATACCAGCAGGAAATAATGGAAAGAACGATCTGTAAGTTCTTTCCTTCATTATGCAATGCGTCCATGCCTTCATTGGAAAAACTGATAAATCCAACGGAAAGTATGGATTTTTACAAGGCGAGAGTGGTGTATGGCAAACAAGGAGTTGAAGCAGTAGAATATGCTCCGTATTTTATTCGAAACATAAACTCACTTCAAGTGGTCGCAGACGACACGATAACGTATGGCTACAAAAGTACCGACCGCAGTCGCCTCAATGCCTTGGTCGCACAGAAAGGAAACTGTGACGACATCATCATCGTCAAACATGGACTTTTAACGGATACCTCATTCACGAACCTTGCCATATTTGATGGCAAACATTGGGTGACTCCCAGACATCCCTTATTGCCAGGCACAAAAAGAGCCGCACTATTGGACAAGGGAATGATACAAAATGCAGATATTAAATTGGAAGATTTGCGAAATGCCAACAAGGTAAGTCTTTTTAATGCGATGATTGACTTTGGTGAAATAGAAATAGCAATAGAGAATGTCCACTTTTGAACATTCTCTATTACTTCTGATATACAAGATATTTTATGATTGTAGCGAACATGGCTACTAAAATATTTGGCATTATCGAATAAATACCATATCTTTGCAACCGCAAGAGTTGTTTGAACCATTATGCAAAGTAAAGCGGGCAGAAGTAGTCTGACTTTCGCTAAATCGTTACCATAAATAAACCAGTCGAAACAACTATGCTGATTATTAGACTGATACAACTATTTTGATTATCCTCTGCAAAGATAAGCAAAACTTTCCACATATGGAAAGTTTGAGATAAGAAAACCGTGCTTAAAAAGGTTAAATTTTAGGCAGACATGATGGCATTACGGCATGATGGAGCGTTCGCTTACGCCTATTCCACAATCCTTAACGGCATGATGACATGATGACATTACGGCATGATGACATGATGGAACGTTCGCCTTTGCCGCCGCAGGCGGGCAACACGCGGTTCTCATACAACGACCGCGGCGCGCATTGGGAAAGCAGCGGAAGAAGAAATGAAAAAGATGATGATCAGCGGGCGGGCAAACAGCATGAGCCCGCCACAGGGCGTCAGCAGCAAAATGGCGGAGGACCTCAGTCCCCCGCCACACCAATGTTTCGCTATCAGCGCCTGGCAACTACAGCAAAGCGATTTCCGCCTCGATGCTCTCTGGAGCAAAGCGGATAGTCCTCAGCGCCACCTTTTCAAACACCTTCTGCAGCTTGTCGAGATCGCCAAGGCGCAGTTTCACGATGTTGCCAGGCCTCTGTTCCACCCATCCAGCCTTCTCCGGCACGAGCCGCTTGGCATAGGAGATTGCAGGCGACACAAGCAGGTCGATACCCATCTTGCCGTCATACGACAAGTACAGGTCGGTGCCCTCTATCTTCTCCACCCCGACGTTTATGCTCACAGACTTCGTAAAGCCAAACACCTTGATGGGCAAAGAGACAGACACGGTTTTCTCATCCACATAGCCTACATTGACCGTCTTGTGAAAGTGGCTGGCCACATATTCCTGCAGCTCGGCATAGCTTATTGTCAACTTCATATTATCTCGTACTTTAGCTGTTTATTTGCTCTTCTTGCGTTTCCACATGTTTCGGAAGAATTCTTTGCATGCTTCCTTGCACATATCAAACAACAACGATCCCGTAACACTAGTATTCAAACTGCCACACTTTGGGCATTTTACAGGAGCTGATTCCGCCGTACAATTCAACTCCATGTCCACTCCAATGAACTCATGTCCGCAATCTTTGCAAACATATTTATACAGACCTCTATCCATAGGCTTGTGGGGTTATTGTCAACTAATGACACGAAAGATATAACTGAATAGGAACAAACAAAGAGCCTTGAAAGCTTTCATCCGATTTCAATCTCTCCGTCCGCTCCATATCCTTTGCATTTAATTTTAACCTTCTTGTCTTTTAGTATTCCTATAATCGCAATCGCAGCTACCACAATACTAATCGATATTGTTATAACTACAACACTTCCACTTACTACGATGTTCATTGTCCCAACAGATCCAATCATTCCAGCAAGATTGGTTATCGCAAAATGTTTTAGAAGATCGGAAGTCTTGTCATAAGTCTCAGCTAATTTACATGCTGCATAGAGATCCATTGAATCTATTTTGATATTTTTCTCGCCAGCTTCAATGGCTTTTATTAGCTGCTTCTTTGTTTTTACCGTTACCATAGTAAATGTATTAAATTTCTGAATTCCAATAGAACTTATCGAAACCCTCCAGTATTTTTTTTATTTCACACCATTTCTCACACATATACAAGTCCTTAAAAATATAGACTATTTTTCCCAAAAAGGCATTAGTATTGCAGCACACATTATAAATACAAAGATGCATTGTGCCTTACAACAACTTATCCAGTTATAATCCCAATATAGTCTATTATTTATATTTTACCTTTATTGTAACTTTTTCATCTGACCCGATCACTGTGTCAATTTTACAATTTTCGTCAATTGGTGCGTCAATATGGAGTCCCTTTTTGTTATCTAATTTAATTTCCATTTCATCTACACCATTTGCTTTTCCTGCCTTAATGAGTTTTTTCACTATTTCCCCTTGCTTTTTAGCGCTATCTGAGTCAAAAATCCATTTAGCTATTTTATAAGGGATCGCAAATTGTGGGATCGGCGCACACAAATCTTTACAAAAATCTATTGCTTTTTCAACTTCACTCTTTTTTGTCAAATCAAATCTTTCCATAGTCACAATTTGTTTCAATATTATTTTTTAGTCCAACTTCCTAAATTCAAAATCACTTGGATAGCAACATGCCTTCTTGTAGTCGAAGGCGTAGATGCGCATATAGACTTCTTGCAGCTCTTTGGCTCCATTGTAGAATGGAGTGGTGGTGTGCTGCAAGGTCGTTACCGTCACTTCCATATCGGGAGTGAGAACGGTGCCGTTGGAGCGCTTGATGCGCTTGGGCCATACTTGAAACACTTTACTCATAGGCAATAGGCAATAAAACTTGTTGGTCGCATCTGATGTTGCCATTCAGAGTACGATAGGTAATGATGTTGCAAAAGTAAAGAATAGTTTTGAGCCATACAAGTTCATAATGGTTAACAAATCATAATCGTCGAATCGCAAGGCTGTTTATTTTACCCCACTTGACTCTACGACTGTGGCAACACGATCCCGAGGCAGGGTTGGGGCCACAAAAATGGAGACCTTGCCGATGGTTGCTTAGCATCGACGCCGATGGTTGCTTATCCCTCGTCGTTGTCGTAAGAGCGGGCCTCAGGGAGCTCTCCATGAGCCTGTAGCGCAAGGATCGCAACTGATTAGCGCAAGGATCACAACCGATTGGCAAGTTTTGCCTACGATGCAAAATGCCATCATGTCGTAATGTCATCATGTCATCATGCCGTTAAGAAAAAAAGGGATATGAGAAGTCAAAGAAATAGTATATAATATAAATATTATATACTATTTCTTTGAGCCCACACACAGCGTTTTCCTGTAAAATCCTTAACGGCATGATGACATTACGGCATGATGACATAATGACATTACGACCAGACTGTATGATGCCTGTAAATCGATATCGCGCTGGTGGGCTGTTTGTGGGTCCAAGGCGGGGAGGCACAGGGGTAGCATCCTGTTTTTTTTTGGCAAACTTCAGCGAATTCTCTTCAAAAGCCCACCACCCTTTCGGCGAATTCTCACAAAAGATTTCAGCAAAACTTTCACCAAACTGTCTCTAACTTTCCCCAAACTTTCTCCAAAGGACCCAAAAAGGGGTGAAAAAGTGGACTTCTTTCTCTTTTTCTTTCTCCAACTTTCCCCCGACCCTCAGAAATTCGTCGGGCACGATAGTTTCCCATACCTTTGCACCGTCAGTTGAGACCAACGAGGCCCGCTGACGGTGCAAAGGTCTTTTATAGCCCTCATAGCGCCGTCTCGCCTCCTGCGCCCGCCAGCTGGCAAAGTAACAGGTCAATAACAAAGGGTCGCGAAAAGGCGCGACGTAAAACAAGAAAGAGAACTATGCGTATTTCACATTCACAGGGTCTCACGGTAGTGAGACTATTGCATGAATCTGACTTTTGTTTTCACACTAATCATCATTCATCGAGACATTAAACTGACGTTAATCGAGACATTAATCGTCATTAATCGAAACATTAATCGTCATTAACAGGATTGGCCCTTGGGCCAATTTTGTAAACAAAAAAAATGGCAAACACCTGAGTTGAGTACGAGGAGGATATTCCATGGTAAAGCGCGCAACAATCCACGTCTCTTCTCGCACAAAAAAAGAATCATCCGAAATATAGAGGAATCAGGGAAATAGAATAAGACAACAAATACAACATGTACAACATTACAACCAAGTCTTTGCAGGACAATACAAGTTGTTCCAGCATGGTAAAAGTGGTTTGGTTGTTTTCCCTACTCGGCAGGCTGCATCGAAACAACACGATACAACGTTGTCGATCCACCTTCGGTGTCCCTCCGTCCCCAGGATGAAACAAAAAACTATACAGTTATGAATAAGAACAATAAAACCAACAATGGCAACGAGAACCATGGCAGCCATTGCCAGCAGATGAGCGACGGGACGTTCGACTTCGTGCCACGGACGAAACCAAAGAGGCGCAGCGTGCTGATCCGCAAGCTCGCTCACGGGCGCAGAAGCAGGACGCAGGACGACGTCGTGCAGCTGACGTTGAAGTTTTTCCGCACGGAGAACGTGGCCATCGCCCAGGCCATCATGGACAAGGCGCAGGACGCCATCAACGCCCTGCTCAATGAACAACTGACGAAATAACAAAGAAAGGAGAAAGAAACAATCATGAGTGTACACGTAATATATTATCAGCAGGGCCACAAGATGATGAAGGCCGTGGAGACCGAGGAGGCCTACCGTCGATACAGAGACAGCCAGACGCAAGTGCGCAATCTCACGCTGATCCGCCATCCGCAGGAGGATACGGACGTGGCTGCGGCGAAGCGCAAGCTGGTGCAGTTCAACTATAGCTGCCTGCCTACGGAGGACGGGTGCCTCAAAGGCGCGACGCGGCTGAGCAAGTCGGTGGGCATGGATATCGACCATCTGAGCGCCGACGAGGTGAATGCAATAGCCGCTACGGCCATCGACAAGAAGGAGGAGCTGGGCCTGCTCATGCTGGAGCGCAGTGCGCGCGGAGGCGGCTTGCACGTCGTCTTCCGCCGCCATCCCGAGATGGATCAAGAGGCCAACCTGCGCTGGGCCTCCGACCTGCTGGGCGTGGAGTACGACGCAGGGGCGAAGGACATCACCCGCGTATTTTTCGCCACCACGTCCGAGGACTTGCTCTACCTGCACGATGACCTCTTCGACAACGGGGAGTGTGGGGCTTTCACGGGCACAGAAGCGCCTTTCACGAACCAAGAGGTATCTTTCGCGAACCAAGAGACATCTTTCGCGAACCAAGAGGCATCTTCCGCGGGCCCAAAGACAACGAGCCAACCAACAACCAGCTCGCCGGAGGAAGGCGAGGACTGCGAGGAGCAGGAAGGCAAACAGGCCGGGAAGACGAGCGAAGGGGCGAGCTCCTTGAACTACGATGGCGTTCCCTACGACCGCATCATCAAGAAGTGGTGGGCCTTCTACAACCAGGGCAAAACGCCCTCGAAGTCCAATCGCAACACGCTGACCTTCGAGCTGGCCGTCAACCTGCGCCACATCTGCGGCTTCGACCGCTCCGTGCTCGACCGCGTCATCCCCTGCTACGACGGATTTGCCGAGGCCGAGAAGCTCTCCTGCATCGACTCGGCCCTGAGCGAGAGAAAGACGCAGATGCCACGGCGCCTGAAGGACGTGATCGAGGCCGTGCGCCAGGACATGATCGTCGAGGGCAGGGAGGTGGACTCCATCGACGAGGCCATGGAGCAGGACGACCTCTTCTATTATAACGAGCTGCCCCAGATGCCGCTGGGCGTGAGGGAGAGCATCAACGCCGTGGGCCCGCATCTCGCCATGCCCGCCATCTTCGCCATCACGCCGGCCATCGGCATGCTCGCCACGGGCGTGCGCGTCGACATCCACGGCAAGTGGTCGCAGCTCAACCTCATCAGCTACATCGCCGGCGACTTCGCCTCGGGCAAGGGCAGTCTCGACCCCATCGTGGCGGCCTGGCTCGCGGAGGTGAAAATGGTGGACAAGGGCTATCTGCAGGCCGAGGAGGAATGGCGCGCACGCAAGCGGGCGGCCAAGAACAAGAAGGAGCAGCCCGAGGACCCGAAGTATCCCGTGCGCTGGCTGACGCTCAACACCACCGTGGCCAACCTGGCCGACCGACTGGCCAACACCCAGGGCAAGCATGCCTTCTCCTTCACACCCGAGGCCGACACCGTCTCGCAGAAGTGGCGCACGGCGATGAGCGACTTCTCCGTGATGCTGCGACAGGCCTACGACGGCACGCCCTACGACCGCGAGGCGAAGTCGGCGGAGGCCGTCAACGTGCACATCGACAAACTGCTGTGGAACGTCGTGATGTGTGGCACGCCCGACGCGCTCTATCGTGTCGTGACCAACTATACGGACGGCTTTCAGAGCCGACTGGCCCTGGCACGCACGCCCGACAACACCTTCTCGCCGCTCTCGGAGAGCCTCTACCGTCTGACGGAGGACCAGGAGACGAAGATACAGCAGGTGGCCCATCTGCTGCCGCTCATGAGCGGCGACGTCAGGCTACCCCTGCTGGAGAAGAGGGGGCGCCAGTGGTTGGAGCAGATCCGACTGGAGAGCATCAAGAACGACGACAAGACGCTGGCGCGCCAGCGCTTCCGCACCTGCCCCACGGCCATGCGCATGATGACCTGCCTGATGCTCTGCCGCGTGGCCGAGCGGCTCATCAACAGCTACGGAATGCAGGGGGCGGAGACGCGGCTCAAGGGAGACCCCACGCTGTGGCAGAAGCTGATCCTGCGCCAGCAGACGCCGCAGATGCTCGCGGCCTTCGACGTGCTGGCCGACTACATGATCGACAACGCGATGTACTTCTTCAAAGAGCGCATCGAGATGGCGTTTCGATCGGCTGCCTATGCACCGAAGGCAAAACTGCGCAGCCGCAAAACCAAAAACGACACCATTTTTGAGCAACTGGGCGAACACTTCAACACGGAAGATGCCTACTGTACCACGGTCAGCACAAGAGGATTTGACGTGGCCCGGGCCAGGGTCATCTCCATGCTCTGCCGATGGGAGCGACAGGGCTTGGTCGAAAGGATAGACAAGGGAGTCTATAGAAAACTGACGACGAACGTCGTCATAGCATAAGGGCCGTCATGTCATCATGTCATCATGCCGTAATGTCATCATGCCGTTAAGGATTTCGTAGTCGTCAAAACAAGACCCAAGAGACGTTTCGCCACCCGCCATGGGCAGCAGCCGCCAAGTCCGGAGCTACTCATGGCTCGGCGAAGCGTCTCATTTCTTCTATATTTTGTGTTTTCATCGTCAAAAAGGCGTGTTTATAACAATTATAGAGAAAATAATTTCATTTGTTTGTTATTTCCAAAAAGAAAGCGACAACTTTACAAAATGTCAGCCAAAACAGGTGGTTTTCGCATACAAATGCGCATCACGGGGCTAGAAAACACCAAAACATACATTCCACTGTTTACACTTGTCGATTTCGAACAATCGTTGAAACGGAAGCAAAGCAAAGACAAATTGAAACCTTTTTGTTAATTGTAGTTAATTTATTTGGGCCGTTTTGGAAAATATTCCTAACTTTGTACGGCAAAACGGAGGTTGGGTTTCGATAAGAAAGAGACTGCAATCATGCAAGAATCTGCCGAATCAAACCACAAGACCTGCATGAACCAACATTAGAATACAACAAAAACAAGGAGTTTAGGAGACCTAAACCACACGACAATGGATAGAAACAAGAAACAAGAGTATGATGTCATCATCATCGGCGGCGGCATAACAGGAGCCGGCACAGCACGAGACTGCGCGATGCGAGGTCTGCGCGTGCTGCTCGTCGAGAAGTATGACTTCACCAATGGAGCCACAGGACGCAACCACGGTCTGCTGCATAGCGGCGCACGCTATGCCGTGACGGATGGCGAGTCGGCCAAAGAATGTATTCAGGAAAACAT
>OBKW01000194.1_pt1 | contig 16019 bp, 18 predicted proteins | sample 1519791 | NCBI WGS metagenome assembly OBKW01 (sample SAMN02044682, study PRJEB22538) | human gut metagenome
CACCACATTATTATAATTTAGGCGGAGCGATGAAAATTCGTTCCGCCACTTTCTTTCATGAGCCGAGGAGCGGAAAAGAAAGTGGCAAAGAAACCGTCTTTTCCTTATCTGCGATGCTTGCAAAGAACAAAGGACAGCCCCCAATCAAAAGGACTGTCCTATTTTATAAAACCTTATTCTATGGAGTAAACAAGAGCAGATACTCCATTTTTCTTCTTCGCTCGATGGAAGGCACTATCTTTCCATTCCACCTTTTGAAGTCCACATAATCACGATAGATGTTTCTGTTGCCACTTCGCATCTTGGCATACATCCGGCTTTTCATCACCTTTCCACACCCCACATTGTAGGCAAGTGCAGCCAAGAGCAGCGAGTCACGACCGAAACCACGGAACATGGCGCAGAGCTTTCTGAGGTCAGAGCGCAGCAAGGCATCGGCTTGCCGCTCCGTCATTTTTGGAGAAAACCGCTCGCCAGGCAACAGCTTGTGCCCATATCCGACATAAGGATGGTGCTTCGGTCCGTGCAGACCCTCGTACTTCTTGATGCAGGCGACAGCCAACTCAAAACGTGACACATGACAAACTCGCTTTATCGCCCCTTGCGTCTGGGCAGACAAGCTGCCCGACACAAGAAGCAAGGCTAACAATATCATCAACCTCATACGCTACCGAGTTTGTTGGCACTTCTCGCAAACTCTTCCTCCTCATCAGTATCGTTGAAACAGAACTCCATTTCGTATGACTTGCCGAAGTTGTCCTCTACCACCACGGTCATCGTCTGTGTCTCCGTGCTTGCCGAGGTATAGTAAAGACGGAACTTCTCGTTCTCCAACAGATAGCGGTCGTTTGGCTGGAACACCGTTCCGTTCTCCATTCTCAGCGAACCTTTTCCGTCATGCTGAAAATAGCGGATGGTGTAGATGGTGCCGTCAAACTTTCCCTCCGCCTTCAACTCGCAGCGGATTTCAACGGTCTGTCCACGCACAATGTCCTTTGGTACAGGCATTGTCTCCACCTTGAACGGATACGACTGCTGAATGTCCAGCTCATCGCTGCACGATGAAAGGATTACCGACACGGCACACACGAAAAGGAATGCCAACACGCTCACTGATTTCTTGATTTTATTGTTCTTCTTCATTGTCTTGATGCTTTTTGAATGATTGTTACTTTCTTGTCTTATGGCTCATCAAGTACTCGTTCAAGTCCTTGTAGCCAGTGTATAGATGCGAATGGTCAATGACCTTATCTCCATATCGCTTTTGCAGTTCGACACAGGCATTCTCGCCAGCTTCGTCATTGTCCAAGTGACAATACACTTGTGCATAGCCATCCAAAAGATGATGCACCTTTTGCATATTAGCCACAGAGTTGAGGACAATATGATCCTCACCACGACCAATACCGAGAATTACGGCAGAGAGGAAATCCATAAAACCCTCGTACAAATGGCAGACGTTGCTGTTCCTGCCAATGAGAGTGATGTCCTTTGGCGACACGCAACCTTTGAAGAAGCGGTTGCGTATCTCGTAGCCACCGCTGTTGTTCTTGAAACCGACAGCAAAGAACTGTTTGCCATTATATCGGTATTCCACCTGACAGCAGAAACGGCTCGCCACGTCAGCCGATATGCCACGCTCACGCAAGTACTGCCTAAGAGCAGGATGACTCAAAGGCTTTTCCACAATCTCCTTAAAAGGATTGCCTTTTACCTTCACAGCCTTTTCCGCTATCCTTTGATAATGATAATGCGGAAACGATGTCGGGAAACTGCCACCAAGCGTTTCAGATATGAACTTGGCTTGTGCCACAAACTCATTGCTGTTGATGAACTCCCCTGCGAGGTTGAAGATGTCACCACCTCTGGCAATGCCATAATCATACCAGACATTCTTGTCCGTTGATACCCGAAGCGAAGGATTGCGGTCATTGCGGTATGGCGCATGATACCAAAGTCCCGAAGCCTTGTGCTTGACAGGCTCAATGCCGAGAATATAGAGAAAGTCCACAATAGGCACTTGTTTGATTTCATTGATGTCCATAGGCTCACTGTTTTAGTTGATGATGAACTTCATGCCAATACCAAACTGCGTGTGGAAATGTCCCGTACTGTTGCCCCAAACAAGCCTTTCCTTAACGGAAGCGGTCAAAGCTATAGCATCCGACAGGTATATTTCCGTTTCCAATGCCACGGCACCGCCATATATAAGTGCTCCCTTGTTCTGCAAGGTCGCTCCGTCTGACATGGTTCTCTTGCCCCAGTTTACGGACTCATAGCCAGCCAGTGCCGTACCTCCGATATAGAACAGCACCGTCTTACTGTTGTCGGAAAGGAAGTTGTAGGAATAACCGAACTCGCTCGTCATTTGTGCTATTGGAACGGAAGTGTTACGGTAAGGCTGATGTACTTGCAGATATTCCGCCCCATACGTCCACTTGTCACCACCCTTGGTATAGCTCGAAAGTCCGAGACCTGCATAATAGCCAGCCTTGCAGGACTTCTTGCCGTTATATACTCCGTCAGCCATGCCGACCTTCACCTCGATGCCTTTCATCTGAGGAAGACATCTTTGGGCGAATGCCTGCCCTGCGGTGAGGGCAAGCATTGCCATGATTGCAATGTTTCTTCTTTTCATCCGTTACTTCACGCTAAGTTCGTTGATTGTCAAAGCTCGCACCAAGTCGCTGTTCTCCACGACAAACGACTGATGGCGACCGCCTTCCTTCTCGTTCATCTCCACGACAAGCTCCTTGTCGTCTGGAATGGTAAATTTCGGCAAGCAGAACACCGTCTGCTCCGTTTTCTTGCCAGCTACACGCACCACATAGTTGTAGGCACGGACAGGAAGAAGCACCTGCTCCTGAATGGCGGTTCGCTTCGCCACCTTCTTGTCCACCACCTTGAACGTGATATAGTCCACGTCAAACGGCACGTTGCTCTGGTTCTTGATTTCAGTGTGGAAATACAGCAAGTCGCTGTGTACATAGATGCCCTTCAAAAGGTACTGGATTCCGAAACGCTTGCTGCCGATGTGCTTCACCTTGCGTTTGTTCTCCTTGTGGATGGACTTCATGATGAGGTGTACCAGCATGGGACTTTCCTTGCCCAACTCCTTGAGATAAATCTCCTGCGCATTGTTCGGGCGGTTCACCGCCTCACCGTCATGGATGAAGTCCGCCATCTCGATATTGAGCATGAGCGGTTCCTTGGCATACTTCACATTGAAGGTGTAGAATGAGCCATCCTCCGTGATGACGCTCATATTGGTCTCTTTCTTGAAGTTCTTCACGGCTGCTTTTACACGGATAACATTCTCCGCACCGTCCGCCTTGCCAGCTATCAAATCCTCTGATCCCAAGTCAACGTACTTGACAGAGGCAGGAAAGAGAATATGAACCGTCTTGTCATAAGTCACTTCCAAACCATGAGGTGGAATCATGCGGTCGAAGGTCAGCTTCTTGGTCAAGCCGTGATAGAGGTTGCTATTCTCTTCCTTCTGCGGATACACCTCCTTGGTCAAGGTCAGTTTCTCTTCCTGGTCGGAAGAAACATTGCTTACTTGCTCAGTCTTTACAGACTTCTGCGCTTTTTTCTTGCCTGTCTTCTGCGCTGATGCAGTGCAGGCTACACCCAGCATAAGGGCGAACATGATTGTTGTCTTCTTCATTTTAGTTTGCTTTTAATTAAACTTTTGGATTAAGTGGTATAAATGTTGTTGCCTTTCGGCTAATCTTCCTCTTGGTAGAGCATGACCCTGTAGCCAGCCTTCAGGTGTATCTTGACGGTACGCATCTTCTTGGAGATATACTGCGACACGCCTTGTATGACACCTTTTCCCAAGTCGGAGGCAAGTTGTGCCCCAGCATTGGAGGAAATGTTGATGCTGCTGTTCAGCGAGCTTCCCATGTTGGCACCCACTTCCTTGGCTGCGTCAACCTCCATCGACTTCGGGATGAAGATGCCCTCCTGACCGTCATTGTCATAGACTGCAAGCTCTATCGGGATAATCATGCCGTTGTGCTCAATGGACTTCAAGGCTATGGAAAGCCTTTCACCTTGCAATCGTGCCACTCCGACAATGACTGAATTTCGTGGTATCTCCCTATTGCCGACACGCATGGCTTCCAGCAGTCTCAACCTTACTGCCTGTCCGTCCGTTATGGTCTGGTTGCCGTGGATGCAGGCAGAAATCGTGTTTTTGTCGGAAACACCACCTCTCCCAATGGCGGTATTGAACCTTGCCGAAGCCTTTTCCGAGTAAGAGGCGACAAACTCCCCGTTACTCATGGGGCGGTTCAAGGACGAGACTACACGCCTTTGCACTTGCCTTACAGGGGAAACCTTGGCTTTCTTGCCCTTGGTGACAGCTTCCTTGTTTTCCTCTGTTGCTGTTTCAGTCGATGAAGGACTTGCCGCATTGGCATTTCCACCAGGCATGTACTTTGCCGCAAGTTGATAGGACTTCTCCATAAGGGCGACTTGCTCGTCCATATTGGAACGCTTGTTTTCCTGCTGCATCATGCTTGCCTCCAGCTCGTCAAGACGTTTCCTCAACTCAGCATCTTCGCTGCTTCCCCCTTGCTGTGGCTGTTCATAGAAACCGCCCAAGGTCGTGTTCAAGGTTCGGTATGCCTCGGCAGACGAGCGGATGGCATCCGCCTCCTGTCTTTCCGCTTTTGTTGGCTGCTGCCCAGACTGCATCAGGTCAAAGTCCTTTTCTTGCCGTGTAGCAGTCGAATCAATGCCTGGCATGTACTCACCAAGAGTGTTCATTACTCTGCTTTTTTCCTTTTGCTTATTGGCAAGATCCTCCTTGGAGTATGCCTTGCGCTTGTCCGCCTCCACATCTATCTTCTCCGCATCGGGCATTTCCATGTTGAATCCCTTGCTGCCTTTCTCACTCTCTGATGCAGACGGCTTGAAGATAAACCATAACACCAATGCGCAGACGAGACACATGCACGGTATGGCTATCATCTTGTTGCGCTTGATATGCTGTTCTTCGGTCAAAGGCTTCTTTTCCTTTGGAGCCTTATCCGGCTCCACCTTGTCATTCTTCTCCTTCTCCATGTATCAATTCATTTTGGTTGTTCACTTGCTGCCCCTTGTCGGTAGGCAACTTTACACTCTCAATATGCTCAACCTCTATATTTGAGGTCTTGCCGTTTCCGAAGTTGATGATGGCTGAACCTATCATGTAAAGGCTACAGAGGGCTAACAAGCCGAACATGACGAGCACGACTTCCAGTCTCACCCTTGGCGGAAGGGAATCCAGCCTGTCACGCAGTCTTCCCTTCATACCATTCACCTTTTCTTGGATTGTCTTAATCGGATTTTCCATTCTTGCTATTTTTATCGTTCTACTGTACTGATGTCCCTGTTCTCCACAATGGTGAAACCTTCAATGGTAAAACCATTCGGGTTATCGTCGGAGCGTGTGGCGTTCACCAACCTGCATACGGTGACAAGACTTCTCTCCGTCACATTGCTCTCTCGGAGTATCACCTGCCGTGCGTAGGTCTTGGCTTGATAAGGATAGTTATCAAAGTTACAGACCACGCTGTCAACTTGCAGCGACTGGTTGATGTTTCCCGCGATGAGTCTGTTGTAAAAACCTTTCTCCGCAAAGTCCTGGTAATAGTTGTATGCGCTCTTGTCTGCCAGCAGCAAGGCTCGTTTCACGTTGTGCTCGATGGCGCTCTTTTCGGGAGATAGCGTAAAGAACAGCTCATGAAAGCGTCTCACGTGTTCCCTTGCCTCGGCAGGTCTGTTCTGTGAGAGGTCTTGCGAGAGGGCGAGCATCAGCGACTTGCCTCCATCAAGGACGTATATCTTCTCGCGCTGCTTCTCCGCAAATTTGAATGCGAACACCACCGAGCATATTGCAACAACAGCGCAACCGATGACGAGGACGATGCAGAACAGGCGTATCTGTCTGAACGAGGTCTCGATATTCTTTAATGACTTGAATTCCATTTTTCTTTTCGTTGTATTGTTCATGAATGACTATATTTTCTTAAATCCGCTCTTGATGAGCCTTCCGGCACGTCCTGCAACATTTCCAGCCGTTGCTCCTGCGATGCTTCCGCCCAGTGAGCCAGCCGTATTCACATTCCGGTTGTAGTTGCCGATACCGCCACCTGCCTGTATGATCCATCCCGCCACGGTCGGTATGGTGAAGTAACCGATGATTCCGATAATGAGGAAAACGATGTAAACACCGTTGCTTGCCTCAATGGAAAAGTTCGGGTCGTTCTGCAATGCCTCGATGTCGTTTTGCAGCATCAGCACCTGTATCTTGGCAAGGATGGTACTGAACAAGTCCGAAACGGGTAGCCAGAGATAAATCTGTATGTACCTGCAGAACCATTGCGTCAGCGTGGACTGGAATCCGTCCCATACCGATATGGCGAAACAAAGCGGTCCGAGGATGGACAGGACGATGAGGAAGAATGTCCTCAGCACGTCTATGACCAGTGCAGCGGCTTGGAACAGCAGCTCCAGCAGTTCACGGAAGAAATCACGGATGCTCTTTTTCATGCTGTACATGCCACGCTCCACATACATTCCTGCCATTGTCACCACGTCGCCGGGTGACCAGCCGAGTTCGTCAAGCTGCTTGTCAAACTCCTCGTTGCTTACAAGGTATGCAGTTTCCGGATTGCGTTTCATCGCCTCATACTCCAGTTTGTCTTTCTGCGCCCGGTATTCATTCATGTCGAAGGTCTGTGTCTCCAACATGGAATGTGTACCTTGCACGATGGGACTCATCACGCTGTTGAGCGTACCGAGCACGATGGTCGGGAAGAACATGATGGCAAGTCCGATGGCAAACGGACGGAGCAGCGGAAATACGTCTATCGGCTCTGCCCTTGACAGTGACTGCCAAACCCTCAGGGCGACATAGAACAGCGCCCCAAGTCCTGCAAGTCCCTTGGCGATGTCCGTCATGTCGGAACACAGCGGCATCATCTCGTCATACAGGGAACGCAGTATCTGGTGAAGATTCTCGAAATCCATAGGCTACCAGTATTTCTCGTTCGACTTGCCGTAGAGTCCCATGATGCGGTCAAGGTCGTTTTTCTTCTTGGCACGCAGATAACTCACGGAAATGTTCTTGTTGGTATAATAGCTCACGAGATTGCGATAACGCTTCATCTTCGAGTAGCAGCGTTCCACCACGTCCATTCGCTCCTTGTCCGTCATGGAAAGGGTCGTGATGTTCACCACGTTCTTCAGTTCTGTCAGCACATCGTTGCTTTCCTCCAGCAGTTTGGTGTAGCCAAAGCCGATGGCGGAGAGTTCCTCCACGGAGAAATTGTCATCGTGCATCATCTTCTGATAGTTGTTGATGTAGATGTCTGTGATGTCACCCACCATGAGGATGGTCTGCTGCACCTTGCGTGCATCTTTGACGAGGTTGTTCACCGACTTCAGTGCATCGTAGTACTTCTTGCCCTGCTCGTAAATCTTCACGGTCTCCTTGAAGTTGTTGAGCATGTTCTGAGCCGTCGAAGATGTGTGGACGATGTTGTTGGACGAGTTGATGATACTCTGCGCAATGTTGGTAGGATCTATGACAGACCACTGTGCGCTTGCCTTTCCCACCATCAGCAGGAACAGGCAGATTGTCATGATTACTTTTGTTCTCATTTTACTTTTGGATTAAGTGGATAATGAATTTCATTTGTTCTCTTGTTTGTCCTCTGCAAGCTGTCGGATGGCGGCTTCCATGTCGCCACCGAGTTTCTCCGCCAATGCCCTTACCTCCAGTTTCTCACTTTCCTCAGTCGTATAGGCGAGATATTCCTGCGTAGACACCTCTGTGGCATATACTGCCGACTGTGTTCCTCCGAGTCCTATCCATACTTCCTTGTAGAGACGTGACGGGTCGTTGGACTGGTTGATGGAGAGAATCTGCGACTTCTCCTTTTCCGTCAATCCGAGCAATGACTGTATCTGCTCGAACTTGTTCATGAACTTCCTCTGGTCAAGGAGTATCTTGCAGTCTGAGTTGTTGATGATACTGTCCTTCACGATAGCGGAGGATATGATGTCCTCGACTTCCTGTGTCACCACGACCGCCTCACCGAAGAACTTTCTGACCGTCTTATAGAGATACTTGATATAGGAAGCCATGTTTGCCGAAGCTATCGCTTTCCATGCTTCTTCTATCACTATCATCTTACGGATGCCTTTCAGGCGGCGCATCTTGTTGATGAACAGCTCCATGATGATGATGGTCGTGACCGGGAACAGGATTGGATGGTGTAGGCTAAGCACCCGGCGCCTTGCCATATTACTATGGTAGGTTTCCAAATGCTCGCCCCCGAACCGGACTTACACATTTCGGCGTATCCGGCTCTCCATTAATTCTATCAGTCTATACTACCGTAATGGACTTTCTTATGGCAGCTACGACATAAAGCTATCGTCTTACGCTTGCGTGCAATCATGTGGCGTTCCCAATCTTCCTTTCCTTGAAGGTCTTTGAGTTTTCTCACATGGTGCATATCAAGTTTTACGTTTTCCTTTCCACACAATTCACAACGGTTTGCCTTTAATCTGTCGATAAGACTTGTTCCGTGGTAAAAGTATTGAACAGGTAATCTGTCATAGCAATCTCCATATTCTTGTTTCTTACGCTTGAACCCATCGTGGTAAAACTGCCTCTTTAAGGTTTGTCCTTTTCTGTTCTTATAGCTTACTGTGAACACTCCGTCTTTCTTGTATTTCTTGCAGATTTGCACTACAGAACTTCTATACTTGGACGCATAGGTTTTGTACATGCTATACTCCATGATATACTTGAATGTATGAAGCGAATGACAATTGTTTGCTATTGAATAGAAGTTATAGATACCTCTTATTTCAGCATTGTATCTTTCCAAGATTTCCAAGTCATCACTGTTGATGAGATATGGTCGGTGCTTAGGCTTGTAAAACTCCTTTCCATTGTGCATCTTTATCTCCAATGCACCATAGTCAAGGAGTTTCTTTCTAATCACTTGCGTCGGCATCTTCAAGTACACCTTATTATTAAAGGGTCTTGTCAATCTGCCAGCCTTGTTTCTCTTGGTCAATACAGATTTGCGGATATAGATTTCATAGCCGAGGAACTTTGCAAACTTTCTTCCATGTGTAATGAGTGTCTTCTCATCTGAAAGTTCAAGCGAAAGCTTCTCGGCAAGGAACTTTTTGATGTCCTGCTTGATGGCTTCCGCCTCTTTCTTTGTTCCAATGACAGCACACAGAAAATCATCTGCATACCGTACATATTTTAGGCGTCTGAAATTTGCATCCATATCCACACCACAAGGAATTTTTGCTCTTTCCTTATCAAAGTGTTTTATTTCTTTGACTATGGATTTGCGCTCTTCCCTGTCTGTTACCGCTTTGAGTTTCAACACTGCACGACTTTTGCCGTACTCAAATTTCACCCTTTCGGGATTGTCTGCTCTTTCCTTGCCCTTGTTGAATTTTTGGATGTATTCACGCATATAAGTGTCAAGTTGGTCAAGGTAGATGTTTGCCAATATCGGGCTGATTATTCCACCTTGTGGCGTGCCACTATATGTTTTGTTGAATACCCAATTTTCAATAAATCCCGCATTGAGGAACTTGCGTATCAATCGAAGAAAACGCTCATCGTCAATTCGCTTCCTTAAAATGTCTATCAATGTGTTATGATTGATATTGTCAAAGAAGCCTTTGATGTCCCCTTCTATGAACCAACGTGTCCCATTGAATGACTTTTGAATTTGTTGCAAGGCTGTATGACAACTTCGCTTGGGTCTAAAACCATGGGAATTGTTGTCAAAGCTACCTTCATATATCGCTTCCAAAATCATTCTGACAACTTCTTGCAGAAGTTTGTCGTTGAATGTGGGTATGCCAAGAGGTCGTTTCTTCCCATTCTTCTTGGGAATATAAACTCTCCTTGACGGTATGGGCTGATATGACTCGTCTTTCAACGAAATTATCAGTTTTTCAATGCGTGATATACTCATGTGGTCAATGGTGGCGTTGTCTGCCCCCTTGGTCATGTTACCCTCCTTTGCATAAATGCGCTGATAGGCAGCATAGTACATCTGTTCATTGAAGAGCAGGCGGTAAAGCCGCTCAAATTTATAGTTCGGTTGTCGGCTGTGTATAGCCAGACTGTTTAATACTCTTTCTGAATTTCTCATAATGTCTCACACATTTTTCATTAATTGTATTAAAAGAATTAACTGCCTCCCTTTGCCATGTGCAGGTCATTATCCTGCTCGGACTACTACGGAGGCTCCGTTGCCTTGTCAGATATTCAGAGGTCTGCACCTCATAGCCTTACAAGTGGCTTTCCGATTTAGGCAATCCCCGTTTGCTTGCATAATAACTCTTGCCTGATAGACAGGAGGATATGACTTTCGTCCTTTTCTGCTTATTGCAGATGCGTCGTGACAAGTACATGCTCTATTCTCCTCAAAGACTGGAAAATGAGTGTCACGATACAACGAGTTTAGCTATCTTACGTTGCAGGTACGCGCAGATACCGCTTGGACTATCATTCAATCAGTATAGATTTTATCCTTTGTCTATCTTTTCATCCCACCATTCAGTCGCAATCTGATAGCTGATTGACTTATGGATTTCCTACATGCTACACTCCCCATCGTCTTTCGTTGAATGGATAAGTAGGCGGATGATAGGTCTTTTCAATGTACACTTGCCTAATTCCTTGCTAATGGAATAGTTATTTATGCAGCCTTGACGGGCGCACCCTTGATGGAATCAATCTCGAAAACGATGAACCGCTTGTGCAGCAGGTCAAGCTCCTTGTCTGAGTTAAGCAGATAGTCATATTCGCCACCTTTGTAGTAAGGTTCCAGCACGTTGAGAAATCCGTCTATATCAAAATCTTTCTCACGGACTTTCTTTTCTTCCAGTACCTTGCGGTATTCCGTTCCCACAAACTCATAGAAGGTATTGAAGCACGGCACGATGTCGCTTTCCTCTTTCAGTTTACCTATGTAGAGCGACACGGCATTTGACAAGGCAACCTCTTCCGCTCGTGTGGCAGGCTCGTTGTCCTTCTTCCAAAGTGTCAGGAGCAAAGTCTTGATGCTCTCTCGCTTCTCGATGTCAAAGACCTTATCATCGGTGAAAAAGGGATTGAATGAGATGGGACTCTCATCCGTATAGGTATAGTATATGCCGTCCTTTCCGCCTGTCTTTCTGTTGATCATCTCGCAGAGTCCCTGGTAGGAGTTTCCCGTATCGACCAAGACCACATGCGTGCCTTGCTCGTAATACTGTCTGACGAGGTGGTTCATGAAGAACGACTTTCCGCTTCCCGAGGGTCCGAGTACGAACTTGTTGCGATTGGTTGTCACGCCTTTTCTCATCGGCAGGTCAGAGATGTCAATGTGCAGCGGCTTTCCACTGATGCGGTCTGCCATCTTGATGCCGAACGGTGAGGGAGAATCCATATAGTTGGTTTCCTCCGTGAAGAGGCATACCGACTGCTCAACGAAGGTATGGAAACTTTCCTCTGACGGAAAATCGCCTTCGTTGCCGGGTATCGCAGCCCAGAAAAGTGTCGGACAATCCACCGTATTGTGGCGTGGCACACATTCCATGCTTGCCAACTGACTGCCTACGTCGTTGCGAATATGCTTCAACTCTTCCATATCCTCGCCCCATGCCATAACATTGAAATGGGCACGGATAGACTGCAAGCCTTGTGAGTGAGCCTCGTTCAGATACTCGTCAATCCATTCCTTGTTGATGGCGTTCTGTCGGCTGTACCTTGACAGCGAGTGCATGTTGCGGGCAGTCTTCTCGAACTTCTGCAAGGTCTCGTCACTGTTATCGATGAAGACATACTGGTTATAGATATGGTTGCAGGACAACAGCAAGCCAACTGGAGCGGCAAAAGATAGTCGGCAGTCACTTCGGTCAGTGGACAATCGCTCAAAGCGGTTGTCCGTAGATACTTCCGTTGGCAGGTCTTCCGTTTGCGACAAGGTATGAAGGCATAGGTGTTTGTTTCCGATACGCATACCACTTGCAGACAATTCCATGTCCTCCAGACATTGCACGTTCTCCGTGGAGAGCGAGAGGTACTTGCCTACAAGTCCCGTTGTCCGTTCCGTGCCTGTGATTTCATCATCCGTCAGTCTGCGTAAGGAGATATAGCCGGAGTCGTTGATGATTCTTGCGAACTGCTCCACGGCATCAAGGAATCTTGCTACCGTTTCCTTGTCCTTGATTTCCTTGGGAATGATATGCCCACGGCACAAGGTGGAAAAATTGCTCTGGTGTGCCATGCGCTCCTTGGAGGTCTTGGTAAGGAACAGGTAACACTGGTGATGCAGGTAAGGACGCTCATTGAAGTGTCGCTCATAGCTTCTTGACAGAAAGCTCATGTCGCTATTCTGCAAGTCCGGCGCATAGTTCTCTTTCACGAACCAGTCCTGCTTGTGGACAATGCTGAAGTCGGGCAGCACCTTGATAGCTTTGCACCATGCGGCATGTACCGACTCATACTCCTGCGATGTAACCGTGAAGATTTCGGGGAGCGTCACCTCGTAGGCGACCGTGATGTCGGCATCCTTGGAGATAATGCAGCCTTGCTCCACGGCAAGCAATGGGAATTTGCTTTCAAGGGTGCTTGATTTTCTGATATTTCTCATTCTTCTTTCTTTTTATGTTTGAACATTCGGTTTGTTTTCCTTCGGTTGAGGATATAGCGTGGATGGCTCTTGGAGGCAAGGTGCTTCATCAGTCCATACTCTCCGTACTTGTTGTTCAGGTGGATTGTTCCCCATACAAGCAATGATCCGAGCGTGAGACCTAAGCCGATGCAGACCAGTTGGTCCGCACCTGCCATATAGAGGACTACCTCAAGGAAGAAGACGACAAGCAGTCCACCTGAGAAGATGAAGAGGTACTGTGCCTTCAGTCCCTTGAACTCAACCGAATGACCGATGCCCTTGTTGATTGGGTAGTCAGCCATAAGTCTTATACCTTATTATATTATAGGAAGAACGAGCGGAGGATGGTTGCGCTCACGATGAGGAAGATGCAGGCTCCGAACCAGCTTGCGGCAGTCTTGCTCGTGTCGGGGTCGCCAGATGAGAACTTGCCATACACCTTGATGCCTCCGATGAGACCCACCACGGCACCGATGGCGTAGATGAGCTTCGTGCCAGGGTCGAAGTAGGAGGTCACCATACTTGTTGCTTCGTTGATACCTGCAAGTCCGTTGCCTTGCGCGAATGTCTGTGATACGGCTGCGACAAGCATCGCAGCGAGAAGAATGATTCTGTTTTTCTTGTTCATAAATCTTTTTTGTCTGTGCCTTGGGGATTGGATAGTCCCGGCTGGCGGTTGATACTTTTGTTTACTCATGCGGCATGATGCCGACTTGTGGATTCAGTGGCGAGCTGAGATTTTAGCCGTAGTCTTTCTTTTTCATTGGCGTACTTTTTTATGTTACACAAAATCGAGGATATTGAAGTCCTCATAATTGTCAGGCAATCGGGAACTGATGTTTTCCTCCACCGTATCTTTTTCATTCATCGCTTGGACGGCAATGTTTATGGATTCCTCTATCTGCATAAACAGTTTCTCGTCATTGATCATCCGTGCGAACAGTTCCGTTCCATCCAAATCTTTGAACACTTCTCCAGCCTGTACCATTTCTGCCTTGGATGCCTTTAGCTTTTTCACCGTGCGGACAGCAAGGTCTATGTCCTCAAAGGATTTACCCTTGGCTTGTGGTACATCAGCCTCGTCCTCGTCAGAATATTCTGTCGGTACATCCTCTATTCGACAATCCTTGAAAGTTTCATCCAAGTCTTCATCAGGAATCTGAGCAGAGGATTTTGTATCTTGTTGTGTTTCCTCAAAAGTTACATCTTCCTCTTTCACTGGCTCGGACATATTGCTTTCTGTCTTATCCTCGTCCTTATTTTCTTTCAAGGATGGCTTGTACTGATACTGGCTTTTGGGAACAAGTTCATAAGAAGCTATAGAAGGGTCTGACTTCTCACCATTGTCATCTCCCGACAGACATCGCTCTTTTTCTTCTTTTACAAAGAACCATATTGTCCAGAAGTTAAACAAGACCAGTAATACGATAAATACGCTCTCCATAGTCCTAACTTTTATATGTTAGTAAATGTTTTGATATGCTTGCCGAACGACTCGGCAATGTCTTCTTGATAATCCTCAAAATGGGATGTCAACACATTGTCGATATAGCTGGCTATCGTCACCTCATTCTTGCCGACAACCTGAATCAGTTTCATGATACGGTCATGATAATTACTGCGGATGCAGACCTGCTTTCCCTTGCGTGCCGTCATTCCCGACTCTCGAACAAAGGATTCCTCGTAGTCACGCTTCACAATGTATTCTTTGTTAGCAGCGACAGCCTTTGTCTTGTTCTTTTTACTTTGAGATACTTGTGGAGTTGTTATCTCCATCTTCTTTTTTGTATTGGTGGACTTTTCGTCCACTTTCATGCCGTGTACTTCCTGAGCGTCACCATTATCTTTCATATATTGTGGCTCATTGGGAGTGGCAGCGTTTTCTGCAGGTTTTGATACGCTGTAATCCTCTTGAACCAAGGACTGAATGACAAGGTCGGCATACTCTTCCTCTGCCTTTGTTTTTTTTGCCATGTTACTTATGTTTTGATGATTGTTAATACTTCGTCAACCAACTTGTCGAGGTTGCTTCCTCTCACAAGGTTCTTGTCTGCGGGAAACACCGTTGAGCGGAATACCGCTTTTCTCTCCTTGGCAGTTTCCTTGCGGAAGCGCTTGCTGTCTGGTAGAAATGTCTTCAATACGGGAAGTGCATACTCACCGAATACCTTTTCGTAGGTATCATATAGTTCTGTCTTTTCCCGACCGTCCACCATATTCCAGACAAGATGAATGCTCTTGACATTGCCCTTTCCGATGGTAATGAACGCCTCATTGATAGTCTTGGCGTATCCGATGGAGCTTGTCAATACCACACGGTCTGCAGTAATCGGCGTGAAGATATGGTTCATCTTGGAAACCACGCAAATCACATCGTTGTTGTTTGCGGTTCCCGGCAGGTCAAAGAAAATAAAATCCAAATCAGGGTGCTTTGACTTCATCTTCTCTGCAACTTCCAAAGCATCCTCCGCCTTGCTTTTTGTTACAGGATATGGCTTCTTGTTCAACTTCTTGATTTGCTCATAAGCCATCTTCTTGTAATGAGAGTCCTTGACGGTTGCTTCCGCATCACGGCTGCGGATACCGCTGATACTGTACTGAGGGTGGTCGCAATCAATGATTGCCACATTGTAGCCCTTCACATAATGCAGGTAACTTGCCACGAGTACCGTGAGTGTCGTCTTTCCTGCGCCTCCTTTTTGGGTGGAGAATGCCACATACTTTGTCTTTTCCATTTTGTTTGTCTATTTGGATTATTATACATTGTTTTGTTGGGTTGGTTGCCGTCCTGAACGTCCACCTCTCCGTTTAAGCGTTTGAACGTATTGTTGTTCACATGAGTGTTCAAATGAATATTCAAATACTTGTTCATCCTATGAATTGTTCAAGTGGTTCTGTGCGGTTGTTATTGGGTGTCTCTCCGAACACCCAAATGTTCCTCCACATGGTCCGCCATATAGTAAATTAGGCATTCCTATGAACACCGATTCATCTGAATCACGCTGCAAAATAACAACGAAAAATCCGAAAAACAATGGTTTTTAAATCAAGTGGCAGTCCGTGGCACTGAAGTGTCGTCCGTGGCATTCAAAAACGTTCATTTACAACGTTTTATTGCCGTAATTTTGCACCCAAAAGGCAAAGCAGTGAATGGTGCATCCATATCGTTCCGAGAAAAAAAAAGGCTTGATGCTCCGCAAAGGACTGGATTTCCCGAACAGCTTCCATTCGGGATGGGGACGGCTTCTTACCAAGGCTAACTCCAATCCACCCTAAGCGGATTTTTATGTCCTCAAAGACATAGCAAGGTATGTTTTG
>OBKW01000218.1_pt1 | contig 13250 bp, 10 predicted proteins | sample 1519791 | NCBI WGS metagenome assembly OBKW01 (sample SAMN02044682, study PRJEB22538) | human gut metagenome
GGTTTAGTAACAAGGCAGGATAATACCTATGTTGCTAAACCTACTATTCCTCCAATACTAATAAATCGAGGGCTTAACCACAAAAAGTTAAGTAAAAATCGGAAAAAAATTCTAAAACTAAAATTTCATCTATGTATTTTTGAATGTGCTAGATATTTTATGAATAAAAATAAAAAAAGTGCAAAAAATATTAAAAACTACTTGCAAAAAAATAATTTATATAGTATAATGCAAAAGTAGTTAAAAGAGTTATCAATTTTCTGGTAATGATGACACTTAGGGTAATACCTGTTCCCATTCCGAACACAGAAGTCAAGCCTAAATGTGCCGAAAATACTTGCGGGTTACCCTGCTGGGAAGATAGGTTGTTGCCAGATTTAATATAAATTCCTCTTTAGCTCAGTTGGTAGAGCGCTCGGCTGTTAACCGATAGGTCGTTGGTTCGAGTCCAACAAGAGGAGCCAAGTAAAGTCCAGTAAAACTGGGCTTTTTTTTCTTTAAAAGAAAAAAATTAAACAACCTATTTTTTAGATAGAGTTTTTTTTCAGAAATATTTTTATATAATGACACCCCGAGATAATAAGTATTGTATTTATTTTGATGAAATTACAGAGAAAATACTAAAAAATGTACCAGAACAGAATAATAAGTATGTTAAAAAGCAACTAGATCAACTTGATAAAAATTTGTAAAATTATAACTTAAAAAGTAGTTTTTTTATTGTGAAAAATCTTTTTTTATGATAAAGTAATATAAAATAAAATTTTAGAAAGAAGTGAAGAAATGTCTTTTATTTTTAACAAAATTGATGCAAAAAATAATCTTAAAGAATTGATAAATAGATTTAAAGTTAACTATGAATTCTATAATAATTCAAAATATAATGAGAGCGAATGTAGATTAGAATTTATAGATGGATTCTTAAAGGATTTTGGCTGGGATGTTCAAAATTCAAATGGTAAGTCTCCTAATTTAAAAGAAGTAGTAGTTGAGTCGTATGAACAGGAATTAGGAAAACCAGATTATACAATGACTTTTAATGGAATATCAACTTTTTTCGTTGAAGCTAAAAAACCAGCAGTAAATATTTTGGATAATAGCGATTGCTCATTTCAAGCTAGAAGGTATGGTTGGTCAGCAAAACATAGAATATCAATATTAACTAACTTTAAAGATTTATTGATATATGATTGCTCTGATATGCCTAAAAGTAATGATTCTACGAGTAAAAATTTAATTGCTAAATATAATTATTTAGAGTATTTTGATAAATATGATGAAATATATGAATTAATCTCTAAAGAAATTGTATATAATGGTAAATTTGAAGAAAAATTTAAAAGTTTTTCTGCTATAGGACAAACTATTGATGAAATGTTTTTGAAACAGATAAATGATTGGCGAGTACAACTTGGACAAGAATTATTTAATATAAAAGGTGGAAATATAGAAGATATAAATATAGAAATTCAAGAATTTATAAATGAAATTGTATTTTTGAGAATTTGTGAAGATAGAAATTTGCCTCTATATAAGACTTTGCAAAAATCTATTTCAATTGATTCAATGCTTCAAAAAGAATTGGAGAAAATTATTGAAATAGCAGATAAAAGATATAATTCTGGAATTTTTAAAGAACGAAATATAATAAATGAACTTGATAAAAATATTTTGAAAAATATTATTACAGATTTATATTATCCAAATAGTCCTTATGATTTTACTGTTATTAGTTCAAACATCTTAGGAGAAATATATGAGGTGTTTATATCTGAAACTCTTATTGTAAAAAATAATGAAGTAATACTACAAGCTAAGAAAGAAAACTTAAATAGAGCAATAGTTACAACTCCATATGATGTAGTAAAATTTATGGTTAGTAAAAGTTTGGAGAAGTTTACAAATAAAAAAAGTCCAGAAGAAATTAAAAAATTAAGAATAGCAGATATTGCTTGTGGCTCAGGAATATTTTTAACAGAAGTGTTAGATTATTTAATTAATTATTGCCAAGATTGGTATGAAAAAAATAAAAAATATGATAATTTAGAAGAAACATATACAAATACATACAAATTAACATATAAAGAGAAAAAAGAAATTTTAACTAATTGTTTATATGGTGTAGATATTGACTATCAGGCTGTAGAAGTGGCAAAATTCAGCTTGTTACTAAAAGTTCTAGAAAATGAAACAGAAGAAACAGTAATAAATGAGAAACCAGTATTGCCATCATTGGATAGTAATATTGTAAATGGAAATTCTTTAATTGATTTAGAAATGATAGAAGATGCAACTACAGATGAATTAATAAATATTAGACCATTTTCTTTTAATGATATAAATGGTGGAAATAAATTTGATTTAATAATAGGAAATCCCCCATATGTAAAAACGGAAGATATGATAAAGCTTCAAGATAAAAAAGAAGTACAAGCATATAAATCAAAATATTACGTTGCGTATAAACAATTTGATAAGTATTTCTTATTTATACAAAGAGCTGTAGATTTAGTAAAAGACGATGGAACAGTATGTTACATTGTACCTAATAAGTTCATAAATAATGTTGCAGGAGAAAAAATTAGAGAGCTTATTTCAGAAAATAAATATTTGAAGATGTTTATAGACTTTAATTATCAGCAAGTATTTAAGGATAAAACTATATATAGTTCTATAATTTTGTTAAATAAAAGTAAAGAAGAAAATTTTGAATATTCTTATATAAACAGTTATGAAGAATGGATTATTAATAATAAGAGTAATATTTATACTGAGATAAGTTGTAATGAAATAGATAAAAATCCTTGGATATTATCTATGAATTTAGAAAAGATGAAAGAGTTAAAAAAATTATTTAATAATTCTATACAACTATCAGAGATAGCAAGACCTTTTAATGGGGTTCAAACTAGTTTAAATAGAATATATGTGATTAAAGGAAAAGAGATACTTGGAGAAAATGAAAATTATATTATTATAAATAAAAACGGAAAAAAATATAATATTGAAAAAGAAGTACTAAAAATGTATTTTCAACCTATAAATAAAGTTGAAAAAAATGTAAATTCATTTGATCCACTAGTTACAGACAAATATATTATTTTTCCATACGATAAGAATGGCGAATTGATAGATATAAATTTATCACAATATAGTGGAATAAAAGAATATTTACTTGATAATTACGACTTAATTGTTCCAAAACAAATTTCAGGAAAAAGTACTGGAAGAGATGTACCAAATGCTAATGAAAACAATTGGTATCAGTTTGGAAGAGTACAAGCGATAAATGAATTTAATAATGAGGAAAAATTAATTGTTGGAGTTATGTCAAAAGAACCTATGTTTATGTATGATAATGAAAATCTAGTTATCCAAAGTGGTGGTACAGCAGGGTATTGTGGAATAAAGATGAAAGAAAATAATAAATATGATCTGTTTTTTTTACAAGCATACTTAAGCCATCCAATAATAAATGATGTAATGGAAAAAATGGGAAGTGATTTCGAGGGAGGTTTCTATTCAAGAGGAACACAAGTCTTAGAAAAGTTACCTATTATTAATGTAGATTTTGAAAATGAAAAAGAGAGAGCTCTTTATGACAAAATTGTAGAAAAAACGAAAAAAATATATGAGTTAAATATTGTATTAAAAAGTAGTTTATTAAGGGATAGAACATTAAATACTGTAGATTCAAAAGCAATAATTAATTTAAAGAACCATATAATAAAAGGAATAATGGATTATATTACGGAATTAATAAAAATGAAGGAAGAATAATAATGAAGTTAAAAGAAAATACAACACAAAGAAAATTAAGAGGAGGGTATTATACTCCACAAAAGTTAGCCGATTATATAACTAAAATAACATTGAAAGATAAAAAGAAAATTTTGGAACCAAGTTGTGGAGATGGTTCTTTCTTAAAAAGTATAAAGAATATACTAGATAATAATGATTATAATATAGAAAAAATTGATGCGATTGAATATATAGAAGAGGAAGCTAATAAAAGTAAAAGAATTCTGAAAAATATTAATAATGCTAATGTAACAAATGATGATTTCTATAATTTTTATGTTAACTGTAAAGATAAGTATAATTTAATTATTGGAAATCCACCATATATACGATATCAATACTTAACTGAATTTCAAAGGGAAAAACAAGCACAAGTTTTAATAAAAAACAAAATGAAATCAAATAAATTAATAAATAGTTGGGTGTTCTTTTTAGTTGCTTGTATAGAATTATTAGAGAAAAATGGAACGATTGCTTTTGTTATACCAGCTGAAATAATGCAAGTTGCATATGCAGAAGATTTACGAAAATATTTATCCAAGCATTTATCAAAGATAAATATTATTTCATTTAATAAACTACTATTTGAAGATGCAGAACAAGAAGTAGTTGTATTAATAGGAACAAAAAAAGATAAAGAAACAGAGTGTTTAATATCTAATTGCATATATGATGATATAGATGACTTTATAAGAAAATATAATGAAAATGATTTGGTTTATGAGAAAATTTTAACCAATGATAAATGGACAAGATATTATTTAAAGGAAAAAGAAAATAATGTTATTGAAGAAATAAAGAAAGATAGTAGATTTAGAAAGATAGGAGATGTAGGTCTAGTAAATGTTGGAATAACGACAGGAAATAATAATTATTTTTCTTTAGATGACGACTATGTGAAGAAATATGATTTGAAAAAATATACTAAGCCACTAATAGGAAGAAGTTCACAAACACATGGATTAATATTTGATGAGAAAGACTGGAAAAGGAATGTTGATAAGGGGGTAAAAGCATACCTTTTAACTATAAACGAAGATGTAGATGTAAAAAATATGAGCAAAGGACAGCGCGAATATATAAAAATAGGAGAAGACAACGGAGAGAACAAAGGATATAAATGTAGAATAAGAAAAAGATGGTATTCAGTACCTTCAATTTGGATACCAGATGCTTTTTTGCTAAGAAGAAGTAATGTATATCCTAAATTTGTTCTAAATGGAATTGATGCTGTTTCGACAGATACCATGCATAGAATAAAAATAAAAGATGAATATGATAATAGAAAGATACTACTATCATACTATAATAGTATATCATTTGCTTTTACAGAACTATGTGGTAGAAGCTATGGTGGAGGAGTTTTGGAAATTTTACCTAAAGAAGCAGAAAATATTATAATTCCTAATATAGATGATCTGGATGAACAAAATGTAAATAGATTAATAAGAATTTTAGATGACAATATAAGACATAATAAAGATATAAGAGAGGCAATCAAAGTAATGGATAAAGAAATATTAGAGAATTATTTAGGTATATCAGCTGATACTATAAGTATGTATAGAGAAATTTGGAAAACTCTTAACGATAGAAGAATGAATAGAAAATAATGGTGAAAGAAGTGAGATTATGAAGAAAATAGATTTACATGTACATACTATAGCAACATCAAAAGATTCGGATTTTGTGTTTGATATAGATAAAATGCAATTATATGTACAGATATCAAAACTGGATGCTATAGCAATTACTAATCATAATATGTTTGATAAAGAGCAATTTAATAGTATAAAAGAAAAACTAAATATAAGTATATTTCCAGGAGTTGAAGTTGATCTAGAAAATGCACATATGATAGTAATAACTGATGGAAGTGATTTGGATAATTTTTGTGAACAATGTAATCAATTAAAAGAAAAGATGGAGGATGGTAGAAAGTTTATATCTTATGATGAATTTATTACTATTTTTAGTAATTATGAACAATATTTATTAATTCCACATTATAAGAAAAAACCAGCATTGCAACAACAAATTATTAAGAAGTTTGGTAAAAATATTACTTGCGGTGAAGTTGATAGTGTAAAGAAATTTTGTACATTAAAAAAACAAGAAGACGATTTAGTTCCTATTTTATCATCTGATGTAAGAATAAAAAAGGATTTAGATATATTTCCTACAAGGCATACTTTTTTGGATATAGATGATACAACATTGAAATCAATTAAATATGGTTTAATGGATAAAACTAGAGTTTATATAACAGAAAGTAAAAATGATAATGAATTCATATTTACACAAGATGGATTAGTTGCTTCTACTAAATTAAATGTTATTGTAGGAAAAAGGTCATCAGGAAAAACGCATACGCTAGAAGATATAAAGAGAACTTTTGATAATTCCGAGATTAAATATATTAAACAATTTGAAATTACTGAAAAAAGTGGAAGTGAAAAATTTGAGGAAATTACTAAAAAAGGGTATGAGAAAATAACAAATGAGTATATAAATCCAATAAATGATATAATACCTACTATTTTAGAAATTGATTTAAATGCAGATGATTTAGAATTAGAAAATTATCATTCAGCTTTAATAAATAGAGCTATAAGCTGTGAAAGAAATGATATTTTTTCTAAAACATTATTGTTTAATGAAATTACATTTGATGTAAAAACTAATAAGGAACTAGAAGATTTAATAAATGCAATTAAGATTTTACTTGATAATGAAACATATAGAGCAATTATAGATGCTAGTTTAGATAGAAAAGCATTACAAATGCTACTTGTTAAGTTGTTAAGTCTATATAGAAAAGAACAACTTGATATAAAAATGAAAAAAGAAGTGGATAAATTGGTAAAAAGCATTCAGAATAAATTAGAATTAAAATCATCAGTAGATACAATTCCGCAAATAGATTTATATAGCATAATGAAAAATCGTTTAATAGTAAAAAGATTTAATGAAGATTTAAAGAAAATAAAAGAAAAGAGTGATATTTTCAAAGGAGATTATCAAAGATTTAAAATCATTGCTACAAAATCTCCATACAAAAATGTTAGTGAAATGAAAGTTGGTGCTAATATTACTACAGGTTCTTTTAAAGAAACATTTGACAAATACTATAGGAAAGATTCTTTTAAATATATTAAGCAATTAAAAGAAGATGGTGTAGATTTAGATAAACTCGGTAAAACATTAATGGAAATAAAATATAAAGTTATTAATCAAAAGGGAACAGAAATATCTGGGGGAGAAAAAGCAGAATTTAATCTATTAAAAGAATTAGATGATGCAAAAAACTATGATATTTTATTATTAGATGAACCGGAATCTTCTTTTGATAATCCATATATAAAAGAAAATATAAATACTTTAATCAAGGATATATCAAATAAAACGCCTGTGTTTGTGGTTACTCATAACAATACATTAGGTATTTCAAATAAAGCAGATAAAATCATATATACAATGTATAATGATAAGGAACATAAATATGAAGTATATGTTGGAAATTTCACAGATACAATGTTAATAGATAAGGACGGAAAAAAGATAAAAACTTATGATGCAATAGTAAGTTGTATGGAAGCCGGAGTAGAAGCATATGAAGAAAGGAGCAAAATTTATGAAAATCTTAAAGTATGAGGATAATGTAAGTTATTTATATGTTGATGGAAAATATAAAAAATTACTAGAAATTTCAAAAGAAGATATATTAAAATCACTAGAATATATATATGAAAATGAAGATGTTGAATTAGAAAAATATGACAAAGAAAAAATAGTGAATGAAGCAGAGAAAATTGTATATGAAAATTTATATAATAAACTTAATAAATTCAAAGAAGACAAGTCTATTTTAAAAAATGAAATTGATAGTTTATTTAAAGATTTGGAAGAAAAATATAAAATTAGCTAAAATCTCTTGCAAAATTAATTGTTTTATGTTAAATTATAACCATAGAATCAAATATAAAATAAACTTATAAATACAAGCTCGTATTTTTCGCACACGGAAGTGCCAAACGAGCCAATAAAAAGATTTGTAAATTAAACTTACAAATCTTTTTTTATGATTAAAAACAATAAAATAATATAAAATTAATAGCAATATACAAATAAAAAGAACCGATAATAAGTAGTTATCGGTTCAGATAGCTTAAAAAAAGCCATAAAGTCATTAAGATTGCATCTTTAGATATTTGTTCTTAGTAGCTTGACCACCACGAATATGACGTTCAGCTTTATTCTTATCAAGTCTCATTCGTGAAATTGGATTAGGACTAACCTTTGCAATATACTCATAAACAGTACTTTTAGAGATAAAAAAAACTTTAGCAGTTTCCCGTACAGTTGTATCATGTGTATTGAAGTAATTAACTACTTCATTCACAAAATTCATATCGCGCATAACTACCTCCAAGCTAAAACAAATTATTATAAAAACGATACAATAATATAATATTACAAAAATAAAAAAATGCAATAAAAGAATTACGAAAAACCAATAAAATTATATATAAAACATTGTTTTTTTATAAAAAAAAATATATAATAAAACAAGAAAACAAACAATAAAGGTGATAAAATTGAACAATAACAAAATAGGAATTTTTGACTCAGGAATTGGAGGAGTAACTGTATTAAGAGAAATAATAAAAGTTTTACCAAATGAAGACATATATTATTTTAGTGATTCCAAAAACAATCCATATGGAGATAAAAATGATGAAGAAATATTAGAGATTTGTAATAAAATAGTAGAAAAATTAATAGAAGAAAATTGTAAAGCAATAGTAATTGCATGTAATACAGCAAGTGCTAAAGCAGCTAACAAATTAAGAGAAAAATACACAAATATACCAATAATAGCAATAGAACCTGCATATAAAATGGTTTATGACTTTGCATATGATAAAAAAACATTGGTAATGGCTACAAAAGGAACAATAGAAAGCGAAAAATTCCATAAATTATACAATAAATATAATAATCATAATACTGAGTTATTAGAATGTGTTGGCTTGGCAGATATAATAGAAGAAGGAAATGAGAAAAAAATAAAAGAATATTTAAAAGAAAATCTCTCAAAATATAAGGGTGATGTTAAAAATGTAGTTTTAGGTTGTACACATTATCCTTTAATAGAAAAAGAAATAAAAGAAGTGTTAGGAGATGTAGAATTCTTTAATGGTGCAGCTAGTTTATCAAAGCATTTAAAAGATATTCTAATAAAGAATAATTTAATTAATGATAAAACAGAAAAGGGAAATATAGAATTTGTAGATTCAAGTAATTTAATAAAAAAGAGAGAAAGATTTTTTAAATATCTAGAAAATATATAGTAAAAAAGACTTATAAAAAATATAAACAATATTCTTTATGAGTTTTTTATTATAGATTAGAAAGAAAAAATGTTCGTAAAAACTATTGACAAAACAAAATAAAAAATATATAATCAGACCGAACAAAGATTTTATTTATTTTTTAGGAGGTCTGATTATGATAACAACATTACACATAAAGAATATAGGAATAATAGATGATTTAAGTATAGATTTAAATAACGGATTAAATGTATTAACAGGAGAAACTGGAGCAGGAAAAACGTTAATAATAGATTCTTTAGGAATAATATCAGGAGGAAGATTTTCTAAAGAAATGATAAGAAAAGGTGAAACAAATTCATTTGTAGAAATTTGTATGTATGAACCAGAAAATGAAAATTCAATAGATGGAAATATAATTGTCTCAAGAGAAATTAATTCAAATGGAAGAAATATGTGTAAAATAAATGGAAGAATGGTAACTGTAAATGAACTTAAAAATTTTATGAGCAAATTTATAGAAATTCATGGTCAAAATGACAATCAAAGCTTATTAGACAACAAATTTCATTTAAAATATTTAGACGGATTCATTGGAGAGGAATTATTAAAATATAAACAAGAATATAAAGAAAAATACACAAGATATATAGAAATAAAACAAGAATTAAAAGCAAACTATGGAGATGAAAAAGAAAGAGAGAGAAAATTAGATTTATTAAAATATCAATTTAACGAAATAGAAGAAGCAGACATAAAAGAAAAAGAAGAAGAAGAAATTGAAGAAAAAAGAAAAATTATGCTAAACTCAGAAAAAATATCAAATAGTTTAAACGAAGCAGATGAAGCAATTGGAGAGAGTAGTATAGATAGTATAAACTTAGCTATAAGAGCTATGGAAAAAATAGAGGGAATAGATACAAAATATGAAGCAATTACAAGCAATCTAAAAAATATATATTATGATCTTCAAGAATTATCAAGAGATATCTCAAATGAAAAAGAAGATATTTATTTTGATGAACAAGAAAGAAATGAAGTAGAAGAGAGATTAGATTTAATATATTCTTTAAAAAGAAAATATGGTAATAATATTTTAGAAATATTAAATTATAAAGAAGAAATAGAAAAAGAAATACAACACATAGAAAACTTAGATGAATATAACCAAAAATTAAAAAAAGAATTGAAACAAATAAAAGAGCAAATGACAAAATTAGCAATAAACATTCACAAATTAAGAGAAGAATATGCAAAAGTTTTAGGAATAAATATAAACAAAATATTAGAAGACTTAGAAATGAAAAATGCAAAAATAAATATACATGTGGATTATAAAGAAGAAGAATTTTTCGAGAATGGAAAAGATGAAGTAGAATTTTATATAACAACTAACTTAGGTGAAGATGAAAAACAATTATCAAAAATAGCATCTGGTGGAGAAATGTCTAGAATTATGTTAGCGATTAAAAAAGTATTAGCAGATACAGATAAAATGCCAGTATTAATTTTTGATGAAATAGATACAGGAATAAGTGGAAAAGCAGCAAATGCCGTTGCCGAAAAATTAAATAGCATATCAAAAAATCATCAAGTATTATGTATTTCACATTTACCAAGCATTGCAGCATCTGCAGATTATAATTATTTTATAAGTAAAAGAGTTTTAAATGATAGAACAAATACAAATATAAAATTATTAAACGAAGAAGAAACAATAAAAGAAATTGCAAGAATTTCATCTGGAGAAATAAATGAAGCAACAATACAATATGCAACACAATTAAGAAATAAAAAGGCTTGTTAGAAAATTACAATTATAAATAATGTATAAAACTGTAAAAAGTAGAGTAAAATATTACCAAAACGAAAGGTGGTATTTTATATGAAAGATTTCTTAGAGATAAAAAACATAGAGGCATTAGAAGTATTAGATTCAAGAGGAAATCCAACAGTTCAAGTTGAAGTTGTAACAGATGGTGGATTTTCAGGTGTTGCATTAGTTCCGTCAGGAGCATCGACAGGAAGTTTTGAAGCAGTAGAACTTAGAGACAATGACAAAAATAGATTTATGGGAAAAGGTGTAAGCAAAGCAGTAGAAAATGTAAATAAAAAAATCACAAAAAAACTAATAGGTATGAATGTATATGACCAAAGAAATATAGATAGAACATTAATAGAATTAGATGACACATTAAATAAATCAAACTTAGGTGCAAATGCAATATTAGGGGTTTCTCTTGCAGTTGCAAAAGCGTCTGCCAATTCATTAGGAATGGAGTTATACAATTATATAGGTGGAGTAAATGCAAATAAATTACCAGTTCCAATGATGAACATTCTAAATGGAGGAAAACATTCAGATAATAATATAAATATACAAGAATTTATGATAATGCCTGTTGGAGATATTACATTTTCTGAAAGACTAAAAAGAGGAGTAGAAGTATATCATACATTAAAAAAAGTTTTAAAAGAAAAAGGCCATTCAGTTGGAGTTGGAGATGAAGGTGGATTTGCACCAGACTTAAAAAATGAAGAAGAAGCCTTGGATTCAATTATGGAAGCAATACAAAAAGCGGGATATGAACCGGGAAAAGACATATGTTTAGCCTTGGATGTTGCAAGTACAGAAATGTATGATGAAGCTCAAAAAATTGGAAAAGATGGTTATTATTTTTGGAAAACAGATATATTCAAAACAAAAGCAGAGATGATAGAATATATTGTAGAATTAACACAAAAATATCCAATAATTTCAATAGAAGATGGATTAGCAGAAGAAGATTGGGAAGCCTGGGAAGAATTAACACAAAAATTAGGTAATAAAGTACAACTTGTTGGTGATGATTTATTTGTAACAAATATAAAAAGATTACAAAGAGGAATAAAGGAACATGTAGCAAATGCAATCTTAATTAAACCAAATCAAATAGGAACACTTACAGAAACATTAGAAACGATACAAAAGGCAAAAGAAAATGGTTATAAAACAATAATTTCACATAGATCTGGAGAAACTGAAGATACAACTATTGCAGATTTAGCAGTAGCAATAAATGCTGGACAAATAAAAACAGGAGCTCCATGTAGAACTGATAGAGTAGCCAAATATAATAGACTTTTAAATATTGAAAATCAACTAATGATAGATAATCAATAGAAATATAAGATAAGATATGATATGATAAGCTAATATAATAAAAGAAAATATAAAATAACAAAGAAGTCAAAAGAAGAATTATTATTCAACTCTTCTTTGACTTCTTTCATTATTATTAGAACTAGAATTGCACATTTTTTCATATTCTTTACATTTTATTTTATAATCCATTTGCATACATAAATATCTATAATAACAATAAGCCTGTTCATATTGAGCCATAGGATTAAACATAGGGTCTCTATATAAATCATTCATATCAGCAGAATTGTTCATTCCGCATTTGCTGTTGAAACATAGCATAATCCATAAAAGGAGGCATATTATTAAAATCTTTTTCCACAAGAATCATCTCCAATCATATAATATTAATAATATAAATAAGTTAAATTATTACTAGATTTTATTCAAAATAAATTTTAATATTCATAAAGCTTTTACAAATTAAAATTAAAAAAAGGAAAAAAATTCATAAAAATAAAAGTATAAAATGCAGCTAAAAAACCATGTAATAATTTCCCATAAAAATAAGGCTTTATAGAAAGGTCCGTTTTTGAAGTTATACTCAAAACTTGTAGTAATACAGATAAACCACCAAAACCAAGTAAAAATGCAGTTAAAATAATATTAATAGAAATAGCTTTAATATGAATATTAGAGATTATACTTATACCATTAGTAATTTCAAGCAAACCAGTAAGAATTCCATAAATAAAAGAAGAGTCAATATGCATAAAATCAAATAAAGGAGTAAAAATATAAACTAAACTATTTAAAATTCCACTTGATTTTAAAATTGAAATTATACTAGAAAAAATAACTACGAAACCACCAATCATTAAAACTGTAGAAATACTATTTGTAATACTTTTGCCTAAAACTTCGCCTAAATTAGAAAATGTAACATTTTTATTTTTATTAAAACTAGATTTTTATGGGAAATTATTACA
>OBKW01000222.1_pt1 | contig 12756 bp, 12 predicted proteins | sample 1519791 | NCBI WGS metagenome assembly OBKW01 (sample SAMN02044682, study PRJEB22538) | human gut metagenome
ATCAGAAGATATTACAGATGTCTGGACTATTAAGGTGGCAAAATGTTAATAAACTTGCATCTATTGTACATGGTTTCTGTGAACATGAAGAGTTGCCACCTTTAGACAAAACTGCAATGGCAAGATTAGTCGAGTATGCTTCAAAACTTGCTGGAAGTCATAAAAAACTTTCAACTAGATTTGATGATTTGATTCAAATTGTTGGTGAAGCTGCTACTTGGGCAAAAATTTCTAAGTCAAAAATAGTAACTGCTGATTTTGTTGATAAAGCTTTAAGTGAAAGAATTGATAGAGTTAAAAAATTCGATTCTAAATATGTAGAAATGATAAAAGATAATTCACTTTTAATTACTACTTCTGGTTATGAAGTTGGTACTTTAAATGGTCTTACAGTTATGACTATTGGTGATTATTCTTTTGGAAAACCTGCAAAAATTACAGTTAATACTTATACTGGAAAAAGTGGAATTGTAAATATTGAAAGAGAGGTTGAACTTTCTGGTTCTTCACATTCTAAGGGTGTTTTAATTTTAACAGGTTATCTTGGAGAAATGTTTGCTCAAGATATTCCACTTTCTTTAACAGCTAGTATTTGTTTTGAACAATTATATAATGGTGTTGATGGTGATAGTGCTTCAAGTACCGAACTTTATGGATTACTTTCAAGTCTTTCTGGAATACCTATTAATCAAGCAATAGCTGTTACAGGGTCAGTAAATCAAAAAGGTCAAATACAACCTATTGGTGGTGTTAATGAGAAAATTGAAGGTTATTTCCAAATTTGTAAAATGCGTGGATTAGATGGTTCTCATGGTGTTATGATACCAGTTCAAAATGTTGATAATTTGCAATTATCAGATGAAATTGTAGATTGTGTTAAAAATGGTTTATTCCATATTTACTCTATATCAACTATTGAAGAAGGAATTGAAGTTTTAACTGGTGTTCCTGCTGGTAAAAAAGATAAAAACGGAAATTTCCCTGCTGGTACTGTTAATTATCTTGTTCATGAAAAACTTAAAAAATATGCTGAAATTAGTGAAAAATAATATAAAAATAAAAAGGTCTTAAATTTAATTTGTTTTAAGACCTTTTTTTATTTAAAAAATATTTTCTAAATTAAATAAATTTTTACTTTTAATATGTTCTAAAATATACATAGTTTTATCTATTTCTACAACCGCTTCTTTATATTCTTCTATTTCAATATAACCATTTATTCCAGCAAGTTCTGTTTCCACTTTTTCTATTTCATCATGTTCTATATAATATGATAATTTTGGATGCCTTTTTCCCCACTTTTCTTGTAATTCATTCATCACTGTTTTAGTTTTTTCAGCATCAACATTTTCTTGCATCAGTTCTCTTCTTAACTCTCTAAGTTCGCTATCAGCTTCATTTATGCACAATTTTGTATATTTCTGTGTAAAAAAATCACCAACACATATCAAAATCACAATAACAATACAAATCCATAACTCTTTTGTCATTATAACCTCCACTTTAAATTTATAATTCTTTCTTTTGACAGAAAATTTGTCCTTTTGCATCATAAGTAACAATTAAAGCTTCTTCTGGCTTCATATTAAATTTTTCTACTTGTTTTTTTAACCATTGATAATTCTTTCCGATAGCTTGTAAATTTTTCTCCATTATTTTTCCATCAACTACTAAATCATAAGGAATTCCCTCATAATCAGGTATTATGTTAAAATCTTCTGGTATTGTATTTCTTTTTTCTGGTTTTTGTATAACTGTAATTTGTCCGCTGGTTTCTAAAATTGCATATTCTACATCCCCTAGATTATATATGTTGTTTCCTCTCAATCTTTCTTCTAATTCATTAATTGTAAATCTTTCTTTTTTCAAAGCTTTTTCATCTATTTTTCCTCTGTATATTAATATTGTTGGTTTTCCACATATAATTTCTCTTGCTTTTATACTTTTTACATTAAGAAATGATATAACTAGATGCATAAGTAATAATCCTAAAATTGATATAATTCCATTAGTTATCGGTATTCCTGAATCAGTCATTGGAATTGATGCTAAGTCTGCAATCATTATTGCTATTGCAAGTTCAAATGGTTGTAATTGTCCTATTTCTCTTTTTCCCATTAATCTCATTACAATTAATACAAATATGTAAATCAAAATTGATCTAAAAAAAGTAATTAACATATATACACCTCTAATTTTAAAGTTTTATTTATCTTTTGCAAATTTTTACTTTTTTATACTTATATTTTTGAATAATTATTTTTTTATTGTGAATAATAATTTTAGAACCTTAAATTTTTTACATTACAAATTTTTAAAACTAAGGAGGTTACTACAATGTCAAATTCACAAAGTAGAAGCGAAAATGGTTCAAGCACAGTTTGGCAAATTGTTGGTAGATTAGTTGCTGCAGCTGTTGTTTTGGCTATTACTGCATTTTTCACACCCGGATTTTCTATCAATAATATATGGACATTAATTATAGCTGCTGTTGTTTTAACAGTAATAGATTATTTAGTTACTAAATTTACTGGTTTACATGCGAGTCCTTTTGGTAAAGGTTTTGTAGGATTTGCTTTAGCTGCTATTATTCTATATGTTACTCAATTCTTTGTAGCAGGTTACTCTATTTCTTGGATTGCTGCTATAATAGGTGCTTTAATCTATGGTGTTGTTGATTACTTTATACCTGGAAATCAACAAATGTAGTTAAAAAGAAGTTATCTTTTTTGATAACTTCTTTCTTTATTTTTGGTTTTGTCTTTCCCAATATTTTTCATATAATTCTTTTGCAGTTTTTGGACTATCAACACCTTCTTTATTTTTTACTGGTGCAAAATCATCCTCTCTTTTTCCTCTTAAAATTGCTATATCATCAAATAATTCAAAACTATCAAAGATAAATGCTTCAAATTTATATGAATTTGGTGAATCTGGTACAATTTCTTTTCCATTTTCATCTATATATGAATTTTTCTTGAATGCACTATGGTAGATTAATGGTTCTTTACTTATTTTCTCTATTGCTTCTATTGTAAATAGATTACACATAATATGTGATTCACCATATCTTAATTCTCCATTTTCATCTATTTCTTCTGCCATTTTTTCTGGTAATTCTGAATATTCTATTACTTTTGGGTGTCCATTCATTTTGCAAAATACTCCAACTCTTTCATGTGGATTTGCTTTTACTACTGATTTTGATGCTATTTGTACATTTTTATCTATTGCCATTCCAAGTAAAGTAACATCTGCCATTTTTAAAATTGCATTGTCTACTCCACCTATAAATACCCATTTTATTCCTCTTTCTTTCATGTCTGCTAACATTCCGCTTGTTCTTAAAGATGAGAATACTCCTCCATTGCCATCTGAAGCTTCTTTTATTTTTAACTCTTTGCTTATTAACATTTTTCCTTCTGTATCAACTAATGGTAATTCACCTTGTTCAAATAACATTACATTATTTCTATCATAACCAAAGTAATTGTTTTTTTCTAAAAACTCTTGTGTTTGGTCATTGTTTTCTTTACTTGTCATTATGTACCATGGAATAATTGTATTATATTTTTTGTTAGCTTCTTTTAAATTTTCTGCTAATATTTCAAATAAATATTTTCCTTTTCCATAAACATCTAATTTAAATGTTCCCTTAGGTCCTGTGTGACCAAGTCTTGTTCCTTGTCCTCCAGCCATTGTAACTACTGCATATTTTCCACTAGTAATTTCTTTTTCACCTAATTCATCAAATTCTTCTTTTTGTGTTTTGGTTAATTTTTCTTTGTCTAAATATTGTATTGATTCTATTTTGTTTTCTTTTATTTCTATATCTTTTTTAGTATTTTGATATAACTCATTTATTTGATGAAAATCTATATTATTTATTTGATTTATCAATTCATCTTTTTCTTTTCCATCTAATTTTTCTAATATTTTTATAATATGTTCTTGATTATATTCTTTTAATAATTTTATTATTTCTTGCTCTTTTTCCATTTCAAGTTCCTCCTTTATTATCTTCATGTTTTTATAAAGATAACAAGTTTTTTTACTATATTTTATTCATTTTTCAAAATATTGTTATTCATCCTAATCAATATGGCTATTTTATCACATTTATTTAAATTTAGCAAATTTTTTTGAAAACTTGTCATATCATTTGAATATTAGCAATATAAATTAATTAAAGTTATTTGGTACAAACATTTTCTTGAAATTTAAAGGAGGTATATAGATGGAAAAGTCTAGCTTATATCAAGATATCGCAAAAAGAACTGATGGGGACATTTATGTTGGTGTTGTAGGTCCTGTTAGAACAGGAAAATCAACATTTATTAAAAACTTTATGGATTTACTTGTAATCCCTAATATTGATAATGAATATAAAAAAGAAAGAGCAAAAGATGAACTGCCTCAAAGTGCTGGTGGAAAAACTATTATGACTACAGAACCTAAATTTGTTCCTAATGAGGCTATTGAAATTACTTTAGATAATAATTTAAAATTTAAAACCAGACTTGTTGATTGTGTTGGCTATTTAGTTGACAATGCTATTGGTTATCTGGAAGATGATATGCCTAGAATGGTAAAAACTCCTTGGTCTGAAGAAGAAATTCCTTTTGAACAAGCTGCTGAAATTGGTACAAAAAAAGTTATTGAAGAACATTCAACTATTGGTATTTTAGTAACAACTGATGGTTCTGTTACAGATATTCCTAGAGAAGACTACATAAAAGCAGAAGAAAGAGTTGTCTCTGAGTTAAAAGCTTTAAATAAACCATTTATTATTTTATTAAACTCTTCTGAACCAAATTCTAGTTATACTCAAGAATTGGCTGAAAAATTAAGTAATAAATATCAAAATAGTGTATTACCTATAAATTGTTCAAATTTGTCTATTGATGATATTAATACAATGTTTTCAAAGATATTATATGAATTTCCTACTGAGCAAATTTCTATTAAATTTCCTCGTTGGGTTGATGGTTTAGATTTTAATCATCCTGTTAAAACTGAATTATTTAATGAATTAAAAGATGCCTTTTCTGATATTAAAGTTTTAAAAGATGTATCTTCTTGTTGTAATAAGATTAATCAAACAGATATAATATCAAGAACTTCTATTGATAATATTGAATTAGGTTCTGGTAATGTTAGAGTTACTATTGATTTAAAAGAGGAATTGTTCTATCAAATTCTTTCTGAAATTACAGGTGTAACTGTTGAAAATGAAGGTGATTTATTTGGTATTATCTCTGAACTTTCATCTGCTAAGAAAAAATATGACAAAATTGCTTATGCCTTAGAAGAAGTAAATGCTAAAGGTTATGGAATTGTTACTCCATCTATTGATGATTTAGTTTTAGAAGAACCTGAAATGGTTAAGCAAGGATCTAGATTTGGTGTTAAATTAAAAGCTACTGCACCTAGTATTCACATGATAAAAACCAATGTAACTACTGAAGTTTCGCCAATTGTCGGTTCTGAAAAACAATCTGAAGAATTAGTTAATTATCTACTTTCTGGTTTTGAAAACGACCCTAAACAAATTTGGGAATCTAATATTTTTGGAAAGAGCTTACATGAACTTGTTAATGAAGGCTTACAAACTAAACTTTCTAAAATGCCTGAAGAGGCTCAACTTAAACTGCAAGAAACTTTGGAACGTATTGTTAATGAGGGTTCTGGTGGATTGATTTGTATTATTCTTTAATTAAAAATAACTAAGGAAAATAGTATTTTAATTTTCCCTAGTTATTCTTTTATTTATTTTTTCTCATCATTTTCTTTCAAATTTTTTCTTCTTAATTGACCGCAAGCTGCATCTATATCAGAACCCAATTCTCTTCTAATAGTAGCAACAATTCCATGGTCGTTTAAATAATCTCTAAATTTCATAATATTTTCATTAGATGATTTTGTATATGCTCCATTTTCAATTTTGTTAATAGGAATTAGATTAACATGGCATAACATTCCATGTAGTAATTTCACCAATTCTTTTGCATCATCTAAATTATCATTATTATCTTTTGCTAATGCATATTCAAAAGATATTCTTCTATTTGTTTTTGCTATATAATCTTTACAAGCTTGTAATAATTCTTCTATTGGAAATGCATTATTTACAGGCATCATACTACTTCTTTTTTCATTGTTTGTAGCATGTAATGATATAGATAATGTACATTGTATGTTTTCATCTGCTAGTCTATATATTGCAGGAACTAATCCACTTGTAGATACACTTATATGTCTAGCTCCAATATTTAATCCTTTTGGATTGTTTATAATTCTAATAGCATTTACAACATTATTATAATTGTTTAATGGCTCTCCAATTCCCATAAATACTACATTAGAAATTCTTACACCTGTATCTTGTTCAACTGCTAAAATTTGTTCTACAATTTCTCCCGAAGTAAGACTTCTTACAAAATTTATTCCTGTAGAAGCACAGAATTTACAGCCCATTTTGCAACCTATTTGAGAAGATACACATATACTATACCCATGATGATAGCTCATTAATACTGTTTCTATAGCATTTCCATCAAGTACATCAAATAAATATTTAATTGTTCCATCTTTTGATTCTTGTTTTCTTAATATTTCATAATTACATATTGTATAATTTTCCTTTAGTTTTTTTCTTAAATCTAAAGATAGGTTTGTCATTTCATCAAAATCTTTTACTTTTTCTTGATATAGCCATTTAAAGATTTGCTCAGCTCTAAAAGGCTTTTCACCAATACTTATTAATTCTTTTTTTAAATATTCTAAATCATAATCTTTGATATTTTTCATTTTTTCTCCTTTCGGTTTATACAAATTCTTCCCATACTAAATTTGCTAAGTCTAATCCTTTATTTGTTAGCTTTATATTGTCTAAATCTATCTCAATTAATTCTTCATTTACTAATTTTTCTAATTCTTTTCTAAATAAGAATATAGGATTTTCTCCAAATTTTGCTTTAAACTCTGAAATTTTAACTCCATCTAACATTCTTAAACCTAGCATCATATATTCTTTTTGCATATCTTCTTTATTTTGCTTTTCATGTATTGTTTTTATTTCTTTACTTGATTTTATAAGATATTGTTTTAAATCTGTTGTATTTGAATATCTAACTCCATTCATATATGAATGAGCAGCAATACCAAATCCTATATATGACTTTTGCTTCCAACAGTTTGTATTGTGTTTTGATTCATAACTATCTATTGCAAAATTTGATATTTCATAATGCTTGTACCCATTTAATTCTAAATAATTTTTAGTGTAGTGGTACTCGTTTCTTTCTTCCTCTTCTTCTGGTAATTTTAATTCTCCTAAATTTATCATTTTTTCTATTGGAGTTGCTTCTTCGACAATTAATGAATATACAGATATATGTTTTGGTTTTAAATTTACTATTTTTTCTAAACTATCTTTTAAATCCTCTATTCTTTGATTTGGTATTCCTAACATTAAATCCACATTAATATTTTCAAATCCAACTTCTTTTGCCCAAATATATGTATCTAAGAATTGATTATAATTGTGAATTCTTCCTAATTGTTTTAGCAATTCATCATTTGTACTTTGTAAGCCAATACTTAACCTATTTATTCCACAATTTTTAAACATCTGTAGTTTTTCTTTTGTTACTGTTCCTGGATTTACTTCTATAGTAATTTCTAGTTTTTCTTTATTTTTTATATTTGCAACTTCAAATATTTTTTCTAATATTTCTTTTATATGTTCCTCTTTTATTGATGATGGAGTACCACCACCAATATAGATTGTTGTTATTTCATTATTTTTTAGATACTCTTTATTTTCTTCAATTTCTTGTTTTAATTTTTTTATATAATCATCTTGCATTTCAAAGCTATTTGCATATGATACAAAATCACAATAATAACATTTTTTTATGCAAAATGGTATATGAACATAAATTCCAATTTCCATTATTTCACCTATATTAATTTTTATAATTCATTCGCTATCTCTATTATTTTTTTCAATCTATAATTTACTCCTGATTTTCCCACTGGCTTTTTTAATAATTTTCCAAGCTCTACTAATGGCATATCTGGATTTTCTAATCTTAAATTAGCGATTTCTTTTAAATTTTCATCTAGCAGATTAAATTTATTTTTACTTTTTAATTTTCTAATTGCCTCTATTTGCTCTACTGAAGCATTTAAAGTTTTATTTAAATTTGCAGTCTGGCAATTAACAATTCTATTTACCTTTCCTCTCATTTCCTTTTGCACACGTATATCTTCGAACTTCAGTACTGATTTATTTGCTCCTAATAGAGCTAATAATTTTGATATTTCTTCTGCATCTTTTAGGTAAATTGAATATTTATTTTCTTGCTCTAATTTTTTACAATTTATATCTAATGCTTTTAACATTTTTTCTATGTATATTAAATTTGTATTATTTGATAAATTTATTTCTAAATGATAATTATTTTCCGGATTGTTTATTGATCCTGCTCCTAAAAATGCCCCTCTAATAGTAATTTTATTTTCGTTTTTTTCTATTACTTCTATATTTTTATTTTCTATTTTTATACTATCTTTTAGTTCTTCTAAATTTTTCTTTTTTATTGTAATAACAAAGGATTTACCATCAAATTCTATATTGTGGTCAATATTTAAATTTTTTAATAACTTTGAAAATCTATTTATATTGTAATCACTTTCTGTTGCAAATCTAATATTATTACTATCAAGTACACTAGCATTTTTTGAAATCAAATACCCGTATCAATTCGTATTTTACTTCATCTTTTTTTGCTAAATTATTTATTTTGCTTAATTCTTCTTTTACATCTAGTGAAAATGACATATATTCACCTCTTTTATATTAATCTTGTTACAATTATTCTATCATTATTATATAAGTCTTTTTTTGAGTATGTATTTTCAAATTTTTCTTCATTTTCTATTAGTTCTATAACATCTATTTTTTGATCAAATCCTATTTCTAAGCATAAATAGCCTTTATACTTTAAATATTGATATGCATTACTAACTATCTTTCTATAGAAATATAATCCATCTTTTCCACCATTTAGTGCCAATTCTGGCTCCATCTTTACTTCTTTGTCTAGTTCTTTCATAACCCCTTCTTTAATATAAGGTGGGTTTGATACAATTATATCAAATTTTTGATTTTCTAAATTTGTAAATAAATCTGATGAAATAAATGTTATTTGATTTTCTACTTCATTACTTATTGCATTTTTCTTTGCTACTTTTAATGCCTCTTGACTAATATCTACTGCTGTAATTTCAGTATTAGGAAGATACTTAGCTAATGAAACAGCTATTGCCCCGCTTCCAGTACATAAATCTAATATTGTTTTAGCATTTGTTTTTTTAGCTATATTTATGACTTCTTCTACCAATATTTCAGTATCTTGTCTAGGTATTAATACATTTTCGTTAACAAAAAAATTTAATTTCATAAATTCTCTCTGATGAGTAATATGTTCTAATGGAACTCCTTGTCTCATTTTCTTTATAGCAGAAAAATATTGATTTTCTTCTTTTACTGTTAGTTCATTTAAATCATTTACTATTATATATTGTCTTGGTTTATTTAGTGTAAATTGCATTAATAATCTTGCTTTTAATTTGGGTGTTTCTATATTAGCATTTTTTAATTCTATCATTCCTTTTTTTATTGCTTCCATTATTGTCATATTACCACCTACTTTCCTTGTATATTTTACCATTTTATAGTCTTTTTTTCAACTTTATTATACAAAAAGAAAAAAGATGTTTCCATCTTTTATCTTTGTTCACGGTCATCTATTTCTGTTTTATTATTTCCTTCTAATTGATTTTTTAATTCTTCATCAGAAACCTCAATTAAATTTTGTAATACTGGTACAATTTTTTCTGTATCTTTATGCTCTCTCATTGTTTCATTTCCTTCTGGTAATGGGCATATATACATTCCGCTTTTTTCCGCATAACGATTATAGCTTTTTATAGCTTTAATATTAGATTTTATTAATTCAACTTTAATTGAGTCAAAAGTATCTAATACCTTTTTTTCTTCATCTGCAATTGTATGCTCTCTTGATGATGATTTTACTAAAAAGTTATATAGATCTCTAACACTTTCATTATTTTGATAATAATCAAACTTCATATCTCTTTGAAATAAAATTGATTCTTTATCTTCATTTATTTGACTTTTTTTATTGTCTTGTTCTTCTATATCATTAATTGATTTTCCTTTTAACTCTATATATTTTATTAATTCTTTATCATTTGTTACTCTTTCAAAAAGTTTTTTCATAATTGAAAAATCAATCCTATATAATTTTTTTGCTGCAATTCTTGCATTAACATTTCTTGATGTTTTTATTAAATCAAAAAATCTACTATAATTTTTTAAAGTATTTAATGTTCGATTATTGTCTATTTCTTCTCTTTCTGTAAAGCCTTTTTTGCTTTTTTCAAGTATATCATTCTCTGTTTTTTCTTGGATTTTTTCCAATATTTCTTTTGCAGATATTGCTATTCCTTTTTCTTTTATTGCCAAATAATCAGAAAAGCTATTTGTTGCATCATTTCTTTCTAATTCATTTTCGGAATTTCCATCCTTTTCATAACTCTCTTTTAAATATTCAACTATTAGCTCCTTATAATTTTGCAATATTAGTTTTTCATCTGTTGTTTCTACTAAGTTAGCAATTTTTTCTCCTTTTAAAAACTCTTTTTGATTTTCTTTGTTTGTTAATATTTTTAATATTACAACTCTATTTTTATTCCATTTTTTATTATTTTCAATCTGGCTTAATAATTCTTTATTGTTTATTTTTCTTTCCCTTGCAAATTCAAGCATTTCTTCAGGTGAATATAAGCATTTTATTTTACTATTTTTATCTTCGCTTGTTTTTTCATAATATGTCCTTCTTACACTAATATTTTCTCTTCCTGTGTAAGTAATTATATCAGAACCTTCCATTGTCAATTCAAATGGTAAATTATTTAATGTAACAAATTTTTTTAATTGATTAAAGTTGTTTAAATTGTTAGAGGATTTTGAATTTTCTCTTAATTGATTTTCTATTAATTCTTTTATGTCTTTCGCCTTTTCAAAACCTCTATTTGTATTTTTTAATTTTCCAATAATAGCTTCTTGTTGTATCCCATTTATTTCATACTTTAAAATAAATACCCCTGTATTTTCAATTGTTCCATCTTGCCTTTCTTCTTCAACTTTATAAAAGTTTATTTGTGGTTGATTTTCAAATATAGTTGTTGAATAATTTATTTCTTTTGATTTTTTGGCAAATTTTTCTTCTAAACTTTTTGCATTATTTATTTTTTTGTTTCATTTGTATCTTCCATTTTTTCACCTCTATACTACTTATATCACAATATTTAAACAATTTCAATAGTTATTCTTGAAATTCTTTTCCTAGTTTTCCAATTGCCTTAGTTTCTATTCTTGATACATATGAACGAGATATTCCCATCATGTCTGCAATTTCGTGTTGTGTTTTTGGTTTACGACCATCTAATCCAAATCTTAATTCTATTATTGTCCTTTCTCTATCTTTTAATACCTCTCCCATCTTTTTATATAATTTTTTTATTTTCATTTTTAAATCCACTTCTTCTTCTATGTTTCTGTCATTGTTTTCTAAGACTTCTTGTAGTGTAACTACATTATCATCTTTATCTTTTCCAATTGGTTCATTTAAATAGACCTCTGCATTTAATTTTTTTGTTGAACGCAAGTACATTAAAATTTCATTATCTATGCATCTTGATACATATGTACTTAGCTTTGAACCTTTTTCTACATTAAAACTATTTATTCCTTTTATTAATCCTATAGTACCTATTGAAATCAAGTCATCTTGTTCTACTTTTGTGTTTGCATACTTTTTTACAACATGTGCAACTAATCTTAGGTTTCTTTCTATTAATATATTTCTAGCCTCTTCATCTCCACTTTTAAGTTGTTCTAAATATATTTTTTCTTCTTGAGCTGTTAATGGTTCTGGAAATAGATTGCTTCCAGATATATAACCAACAGCAAATACTGCTACTTTTAGGAATTGTATAAATCCACTTAAAAAACCTATACTACAAAGTGCCTCTAACATAAATGCACCTCCAAATCTTCTATACAAAATTATATGTTTGAAAAATTTAAAAGTGCATGGACCATTAAATTAAAAATTTTTAAAATTTTAATAAAGTTAGAATAATGTATTTTAAATGAGATAAAATAATATAAACAGTGATTATTTAATTTTTTTTATATTATTTTTGCTTGAATTTATTTTTTGTATATGATAAACTATGACTAGTTAAGGATTAAATAAGTTTTTAATTTACCCTGCATAGTGCGTGTAGACAGAATTTTTAGAACCTACAAGTTTGTAAGAGGGGCTAATCTCATAATATGGCGTGCATGCTCACACCTTCGGGTAGTGAGAAGCCCATGAGTATTTTGGTAGGCACCCACCTGTTTTTAGGAGCAGGTCCTTAAAAATTCATCACATCTTACGGCTAAAGCGGGGATTTTTTTATGTTATAAAAAAACGTATTCCACATTATGAAATACGTTTTTATTATTTTTGGTAGCGAAGGGGAGATTCGAACTCTCGACCTGCCGGGTATGAACCGGATGCTCTAGCCAGCTGAGCTACTTCGCCATTTGTGTTAACGATAATTATTAAAAACATTAAATAAATGTGATACTATAATGGGGAAAATTTCTAA
>OBKW01000223.1_pt1 | contig 12699 bp, 37 predicted proteins | sample 1519791 | NCBI WGS metagenome assembly OBKW01 (sample SAMN02044682, study PRJEB22538) | human gut metagenome
GGCAAAGCAATCTGCAATAGAACAAGATGGAGTTATAGTTGAAGCATTGTCTAATTCATATACTTCTCTAGTCGATAGACCTTTATTTTCTCGTAATTTTTTTAAATATATCCCCATTTCTTTAAGAGACATTTCCATAGTGATTCCTCCAATCAATGATATTATAACATTTATGATTACTTTTGTAAAGATTTTTATAAAAATTTTCAAAAAAGTGTTGACAAATGAAATCTATATGATATAATGCTTGCAAAAGAAAACAGAAAGGAGATAAAAAATGGCAAATAGAACTATAATATTGAGAGATGCAGAAATATTTAAAGATATTATAACAAAAGAAGGTTTTTCTTACAGACAACTGGCAAAAGAAGCGGATTGTTCACAGACACAAATCAGTTTAATTGCTAATGGGGAAAGAAATCCTAGTCCAGAATTAGCTGTAAATATTTGTAGGATACTTAATAAACAGTTTGACGATATTTTTTATATCAAAAATGATTTCAAAAGAAATCAAAAAGAATAACCACGAACCGATACTAAAAAAGAAAGAAGGTGAGAACATGGAAGAAGATGAGGAAATAGAAAGATTAACTCCTGCAGATATCGCACCAAAGTTAAAAATGAGTGTTGAGGGAGTTAGGGCAGCATTAAGACAAGATAAATTTCCGTTTGGAATAGCCTTTCAAGGAAAAACAGGACAATGGAATTATTTGATAATAAAAAGTAAATTTGAAAAATGGTTAAAAACAATTTAAGGAGGAAAACAAATGAAAAGAACATGGAAAAACTTTAAATTAGATAAAAATAAAGTATATATGAGAATAGGACAAGCGGTAACATACATAGCATTTAATTTATTATTATCAGCATTTGGTTACTGGGCTTTCTTACAAGGCTTAACATACTAATTATAAAGAAAGGAGTTGAAAGAGTATGAAAGAATTAATTTTAATAATTTTAGCTTTAGATGTCATAGCAGAAATCTTTTGCATAAGAAGACTAACAAAAGAAAGAGACAGTGCAGAAGAAAGAGCAACAACACATTTTAAAAGAGCAAATAACTTTGAGAAACAATTAAAAGAAACAAAAAATGAATATGAAGAACAAGCTGAAATACTTTTAGATAATGCATCAGAGTATAGAACAAAAATAGTAGATTTAGAAAACAACATAGAATTATTAGTAAATAATTTATCAGACGAAAATAAAGAACTAATTTCAGACAGCAAATCAGAAAATTAGTTCATAACAAAAACTTAGATAAATTCATATCTGTATTTATTTTAACACAAAATAATCAGATATGCAAGAAGGAGAAGAAATGGAAACATTAGAACAATTAGAAAAAGCATATTTTATCTTAGAAATGCAAGATAAATGGGACAGTGAAGATTATAAATATGCAAATGAATTAAAAGAAAAAATTAAAAAATTGAAAGGAGAAAATTAAATGATAAAGGACTTAATAGAAGTAAAACAGTTACCTGTAATAGAAGAACAATTAAGAAGTGTAAGTACAGTTATAGATGAAAGAGTAAAAAATGCAACTAGTTTAGTATGTACAGAAGAGTCAGTAAAAACAATAAAAGAAATAAGAGCAGAATTAAATAAAGATTATAAAGAATTTGAAAGCAAAAGAAAATTAGTAAAAGAACAAGTATTAAAACCTTACAATGATTTTGAAAATGTATATAAAGAATGTATATCTGATAAATTTAGAAATGCTGACATAATTCTAAAAGGAAAAATAGATAATGTTGAAAATGAATTGAAATCAAAAAAAGAAAAAGAAATAAAAGAGTATTTTGAAGAATATAAAACAGCAAACAATATTGGTTTTATTACATATGGACAAGCAAGAATAAATGTAACATTATCAGCAAGTATGAAAAGTTTAAAAGAACAAGCAAAACAATTTATTGACAAAATAGTGGATGATTTAAAATTAATTGAAACACAAGAGCATAAAACAGAAATATTAGTTGAATATAAACAAACATTAAATGTATCACAAGCAATAACAAGTGTGACAAATAGATTTAAGGCTATTGAAGAAGAAAAGAAAAACATAGAACAAGAAAAAGAACTTCAAAAATTTGTTGTGGATACTGCAAAAGAGTCAGACAAGTATAATGAACAAATAATATTAAATTCACCATCCGTAGAAGAAAAAACAGAAGAAATTTTAACTTTAAAATTTACAGTAAGAGGAACAAGAACAAAATTAAGAGAATTAAAACAATTTTTAGAAAGTGGAGGTTACGATTATGAGTAATGAAGTACAAAAAAATAATGAATTAATGGTCAAATTTGATATTGACGGAAATGAAATAAAATTAACACCAAGTATAGTGCAAGAGTATATAGTAGGAACAGATGCAAAAATAACAAATCAAGAATTTAAATTATTTACAGAACTTTGTAAAGTTAGAAAATTAAATCCATTTTTAAGGGAAGCATATTTAATTAAATATAAAGCAGGAGTACCAGCACAATTAGTTGTAGGAAAAGACGCAATATTAAAAAGAGCAGTACTCAATCCAAATTATGACGGAATGGAAAGTGGAATCATAGTCCAAAAAGAAGATGGAAGTGTAGAAGAAAGACAAGGCACATTTAGATTAGGTTCAGAACAACTTGTAGGTGGATGGGCTAGAGTGTTTAGAAAAGATTGGACGCATCCGACTTATTCAAGTGTAAGTTTTAATGAAGTAGCACAAAAAACAGGACAAGGACAATTAAATTCAAACTGGGGAAGTAAAGGAGCAACAATGGTTGAGAAAGTTGCAAAAGTAAGAGCATTAAGAGAAACATTTGTTGAAGATTTAGCAGGAATGTATGAAGCAGAAGAAATGCAACAAGAAATTCCACAACAAGAACCTATTGAGGTACAAGCTGAAATAGAAGAACAAACAGAAAATACAAAAGAGGTATCAATGAATGAACTATAAAATTATATCAAGTTGTAGCACAGGAAATGCAACAATAATAAAAGACATAATTTTAATAGATTGTGGAGTTACTTTTAAAAAATTAGAGAAGTATTATAAACAACTAAAAATAGTACTTCTTACACACATACATTCGGATCATTTCAAAAAAGAAACAATTAAGAAATTAGCACAAGAAAGACCAACATTAAGATTTGCTTGTTGTGAATGGTTATTAAATCCACTTTTAGAATGTGGAGTTGAAAGAAAAAATATAGATGTACTTCAAATTGGTACGAAATACAATTATAAGCTATTTAAAATTGTACCAATCAAATTATATCATGATGTATCACAATGTGGTTATAGAGTACTATTTGACGATTATAAAGCAATCTATATGACAGACACAAAAACAGTTGAAGGAATAAGTGCTAAAAATTATGATTTATATCTTGTTGAAGGCAATTATGACGAAGACGAGATAGAAGAAAGAATAAAAGAAAAACAACAAGACTGCAAATATGTATATGAATTTAGAGCAAAAGACAGCCATTTAAGTAAACAACAAGCAAGTGAATTTTTATTGAATAACATGGGAGAAAATTCAGAATATGTTTTAATGCATCAACATGTAGAGAGGTAATTATGGTAGGAACAAGTAATAAAATAATAACTTATTTACTAGAACAAGCAAAAGATAAACAATTTGAAATAAAAGAATATAGACAAAAAAGAAGTTTAGACAGTAATGCTTATTGTTGGGTACTATTAGGAAAATTACAAGATAAGCTACATATACCCAAAGAAGAAATATACAGAGATTTAATTAAGAACATAGGAAGTTATGAAGTTATACCAGTAAAGAATGAAGCAGTAGAAAGATTTAGACAAGCTTGGAGTAATCACGGTTTAGGTTGGGTTACAGAAACAATGAAAAGCAAATTAGAACGGTTTTACAAATGTAATTACATATTATGGGTCTAGTGTGTATAACACGGCAGAAATGAGCAAATTAATTGAATTAATAGTACAAGAATGTAAACAGTTAGATATAGAAACAAAATCAGATGCAGAAATAAATAGTTTATTGAAAGAATGGGATAAAAATGAGCAAAAGAAGTAAGGCTTGTGAAATATCACAGAAAGTAAAAGAAATAGTATGGAACAGAGATAACCATAAATGTATTTATTGTGAAAGATATGTTCCAAAAACTTGTGCAAATGCACATTTTATAAAAAGAAGTCAACGGAGGATTAGGCATAGAAGAGAACATAGTTACATTATGTCCCAAATGCCATTATCAAGAAGATTTTGGACAAGATACTAAATTATATGAGGATTACATAGAAAACTATTTAAAAGGCATTTATGGAACAAATTGGGACAAAGAAAAATTGATTTATAAAAAGTATTAGGAGGAAAAGAAAATGATTTTAGGATTAATTATTTTATTTATTATATTAACATTTGTATTTTTAATAATTGGATGTGCAAGTTATAAGCACGAAGAAATATATCTAGGAATATCAATAACATCTTTTATATTGAGTATTGTTATAACGGTATTTGGATGTTTTCATGGTTTTATAAACTATAAACCGACAGAAGGAATACATCAAGGTGTAGTAACAGCAGTTGATTTAGAAGGAACATATTTTAGAAGATATGAATGTTATTTAAAATCAAGTGGATATACAAATCAAAGTGATGAAACAAAATATTTATTATATGAAAATGAAAAAGATTTAGTAGAACAACTTCAAAATGCAATAGGAAAAACTGTAAGAATACATTATGGACATGATGGAGGATACATCGCTTGGAATAGTTGTGGAACATATCATATTAAAAGTATAGAAGTGATAGAAGAAAAATAATTAGACAACAGGGATAAGACAAAATAAAGTTTTATCCCTGATATTGTACGAAAGGAGAAAACAATGGCAGGAGAAAAAGAAAGTTTTGTATTCTATAAAAGCTTTTATGACGCATTACAAGACTTAAAAGAAAAAGATAGATTAAAAGTATATGATGCAATATGTGATTTAGCATTAAATGGAAATGAAACAAAACTAACAGGAGTAGCAAAGACAATATTTATATTAATAAAACCACAGATTTTAGCAAATACAAAAAGATATGAAAACGGAAAAAAGCGGTGGTAGACCAAAAAAAGAAACCAGTGGTTTTGAAAAAGAAAAAACCATAGGTTTTCAAAACACAAAAAGCAAAACAAAACCTAATGTAAATGATAATGTAAATGAAAATGAAAATGTTAATGTAAATGAAAATGGTAATGATAATGATAATGATAATGATAATGAAGATGTAAGCGACAGTTGTGTTGACGGTTTACAAAAAATTATAGATTTTTACAACGAAAACATTGGAATGATAACATCTTACGGTATTGAAATATTATCTGATTATGCTAAAGAAATGTCGGCAGATTTAATAATTTTAGCAATGAAGAAGTCTGTAGAGGCTAATAAGAGAACAATACAATATATAAAAGGTATTTTAAACAATTGGTCTAAAAAGGGAATAAAAACAGTACTTCAGGCAGAACAAGAAGATGAACAGTTTAGAAGAAAATCAGAACTAGGAACAAACGAAAGAGAAAAAGAACTGGAGGAGTGGCTAAATGAATGTAAGTGATTTTTCAAAGCAGATTAAAAAAATAGAAGTAGCTTATAATAAAAAATTTGATAAAGATGAAACGATTATGTGGTTTCAAGAATTTCAAAATATACATGCAGAAGAATTTGAAAAAGCAATAGACCAAATAATTAAAACAAATAAATTTACACCGAAAATAGCAGATATAAAAGTAAAAATAAGTGAAAATCCATATAGATATTATTCAGAAGATCCATATAGACATTTATATAAAAATCTAGAGTGGGGAGAATTTATAGATTAAAGGAAGTGATAAACAAATGAATACAATAACATTTAAAACAAGACACAAAAGTTATCAAGATATGTTAGAGCATTTAAGCATAAGACATAAACAAATATTAGAAATACTAAAAAATAAAGAAATGACAACAAGAGAAATAGCACAAGAATTATATAAAAGACATTATACAAATACAGCAGATGTTAATAATGCTAGACCAAGAATTACAGAATTAGAAAGTTTAGGATTTGTAACAACTGACAAAACAAAGAAATGTAGTATTACAAACAAAGAAGTTGCAGTATATAGAGAAACAACAGAAATTGAGAAAATGGTTGAACAAAATATGAACCATATTCCAAGAATTTAGGAGGTAGTTATGATAATAGTAAGTCAAGATAAAAAAGAAATAATAAATTTAGATAATATTCAAAGACTATTTATAGATGCAGACTATATTAGTGCGGTAATTTATGCAGAATGTATAGAAGATGATATTCTTATAGGGTCGTATAAAACAGAAGAAAGAGCAAAAGAAATATTACAAGAAATAGTAAAATCAACTATTGAAACGAGAAAATCGCAAGAATTAAACAATTTCTTTAGTGGGGCAGGAATAATTCCAAGTAACACTTATTATGAAATGCCAGAGGACTAGCCTATGAAATATAATTATCCACCGTTAGAACGGGAAATGTGTAAAATGTAGAGGTTGTAATAGGCTTGAATCAGAAAACTTTAAACGGAGTTTGGAGATGTGAAAATTACATAGAAAAGGAGCTAAAGAAAAGTGAACAAATACAGAAATAAAAAAGTAATAGTAGATGACTACATCTTTGATAGCATTCAAGAAAGTAGAAGATACAAAGAACTAAAGCTATTACTAAAAGCAGGAGAAATAAGTAACTTAGAATTACAACCAAGATTTTTGCTACAAGATAGTTTTAAAAAAAATGGAAGAACATTCAGAAAGATAGAATATATAGCGGATTTTAAGTACATAGAAAATGGTAAAACAATAGTTGAAGATGTAAAAGGAATGCAGACAGACGTATTCAAACTAAAACATAAAATATTTGAGAAGGTTTATCCAGATTTGGAATTAAGAATAATAAAATAAAAACCCTCACTTAGGAGGGCTGAGCACTTATTATGATAAATGCTACAAACAGTGAAAATGATAAAACTACAAGACATGCTAATAAAAAGCCCTTAATGATATCTTTCATAATGCCTCCTTTAGTGGGGTATAGAGATACTATAGTATCTCAAAAATTATTAAGTTAAATAAATTATAGCACGATATTAAATGGAAGTCAAAAAAGGCAATGTAAATCAGAATATATAGAGTTTAAGAGAAAGGGATTTAAGATATGAACAGAAAATGTAAGATAGAATTATATAATGACCATTTTGAAAATGCAAAAAGATATGGTATACCACATGCACAATTAATTATAGCAGATATACCATATAACCTTGGAAATAACGCATATGCGAGTAATCCAAGTTGGTACATAGATGGAGATAACAAAAACGGAGAAAGTAAACTAGCTGGAAAAAGTTTTTTTGATACAGATAATGACTTTAAAATAAATAATTTCTTTGATTTCTGTACTAGATATTTAAAGAAAGAACCGAAAGAAAAAGGACAAGCTCCAGCAATGATAGTATTCTGTGCTTTTGAACAAATGCAAATGGTAATAGATGAAGCAAAAAAACACGGATTAATGAAGAGCTATCCACTAATATTTGTCAAAAATTATTCGGCATCAGTATTAAAAGCTAATATGAAAATAGTAGGAGCAACAGAATATGCAGTTGTTCTTTATAGGGACAAACTACCTAAATTTAATAATGGTAGAACGGAAGAACAAAAAGGAAAAATGATATTCAACTGGTTTGAATGGAAAAGAGATAGCTCAAAGCAATACCCTAAAATACACCCAACACAGAAACCAATAAGCTTACTAAAACGATTGATAGAGATATTTACAGACGAAGGTGATGTAGTAATAGATCCAGTAGCAGGAAGTGCGAGTACATTAAGAGCGTGTGCAGAAACAAAAAGAAATGGTTATGGTTTTGAAATAAAAAAAGATTTTTATAATCAAGCAAAAGAAAAAATGATAAGTGAAGATATTTTAAATGGAATTATGGAAGATGGACAAGTTACATTTGAAGCACTTATGTGAGGAGAAAAGAGATGATAGAAGTAAATGAATATGTGAGAACAAAGAATGGAGTTATAGATAAAGTAGATGCTTTATATGGAATGATAGAAAATACAGTACATTTAGAAAATCAAAAATGGTTTGATACAAAAAACATAGTAACCCACAGCAAACAACTAATAGACTTAATAAGAATTGGAGATATTGTAAATGAGTATAGAGTAAAAGCAGTATATTTAGAAGGTGCTACAAAATATATAAAATTAAGTAATTCTTATGAGAATGGAAAAGGTATAAGAATATATGATAAGGATATACAAACAATCTTAACAAAAGAAAAATATATAGCTAATTGTTATAAAATAGGAGGAGAAAATGAAAAAATATAAATTATGGATTAGAAAATATAACTTATTTAAAAATGCCAATGAAGTAATTGAAGAAATAATTATAACAAATGACATATACCATGAAATTGGATATATGTATTGTACATCACTTGAAAAAATTGAAAGGATAGATTATCAAGAAATAAAGGAGTAAATAGAATATGAAAAAAATAATAATAAGTTTATTCATAACAATATTAGTTATATTAATAGGGTGGTTATTAAAAGATGTTGCAATACCAAATGTTAATGCAACAAATGATAGATTTATTAAAATATATGACCAATATTCAAAAGATACATTTAGAATATATTATGATAAAAAAACAAAAGTAATGTATTTGATTACAGAGATATATAAAGGCGGAGGAATAACAGTATTAGTAGATAAAGACGGAAAACCATTATTGTATAGAGAGGAGTGATACAAGTGAAAACAGCAGATGAAATGTTTGAAGAACTAGAATATAAAATAGACAGAGATGAACAAAGAATAGTAATCTATAAAACAAATTGTACAGGTTCAATGATATATTTATGTGTATTTTATAATACTGATGACGAACGTTTTAGATTAAAAATATATGAACAATACATGAATATAAAATTACTACAAGCAATAAATAAAAAATGTCAAGAATTGGGGTGGATATAATGCAATTGTTTGAAGATTTAGTGAAATGCAAAGACTGTATGAACAACATAAATAGCAAGTGTATTTTATACCCGGGAAAAGATGTAAATGAAAAAGATACAGGTTGCTGTGTAGGAATAGACAGAAACAATAAACAAAAACTTGTAGGAGGTATTTTAAGTGGAGAATAGTATAGAAGAAGATATAGCAAAAGTAAATACATACATAGAATTAGTATTAGAAAAAAATTACTGTAATTGCAATGAATTAAATACAATTTTAGGAAAACATTGTGATGGAAGTAAAAACGTAGCTTATGCAATGCAACATATTTTATCAGATTATAAAAAACTACAAGAAGAATTTAAACAAGTAGATCACGAATGTAGTAGATTAGAAGAAAAAGAAGTTAAACTAATAAAAGAGAACGAACATTATAAAGATTTAATATGTGCATTAGGAACTTATTATGATATTACAGAAGAAGATTTAGAAGAATGTATGAAAAATGATAGATAAGAGGTGGTTTAAATGAACGAAGAAGAGATAGTAAAAATGCAGAAGTATTATTAAATCTAATAGAAAAACTGCAAAAAGAAAATGAAGAATGGAATAGAAAATTTTGTGACTTACAGAATTTATATTTTAAATTACAAGATGAATCGGAATCAAAACGAAAAGAATATCAAGAAACATATAAAGATGTTAGAGAAGAACTTAGAGAATTAAAAAAAGAGAATGAAGAATTAAAGAAATTAATGGCACATAAAAATTACTATACACAAAAACTAGAAGAAGATTTATTTGAAAATGCTAGAAACTATGTTATTCCAATTCAAGAAGTAAAAGACAAGATAGAAGAATATAAAAACATGCTAAAAACTTGTAATAAAGTAAAAGACATAGACAGAATAAAAGCAATTAATGAAAGAATATTAGAGTTAGAAGAACTACTAGAAGGGAGAAAATAAAATGAAATATAAAGGATATGAACTGCTAAAAGCAATAGCAGATGGAGAGATAAAAGAAGGAAGTTTAATATTATTTGATAGCATAATTTGGATAGTAGACGAATATTCAGACATAGTAAAATATAAAGAAGAACACATTACTTTATTTAATACATATAAAGCTAAAGAAATTGCAATGTCAGATTTTGAGCTAATAGAAAATAAAATAGATATAGATAGTATAGAAGAATTAGAAGGAATAGTAGAATATTCTACTGAAAGAAATACAATAAATCAATTAATACAAGCAGTAAAACAAATAAATAAAGAAGTAAAAGAGTTAAAAAATAGGAGTATAGACAATGAAGTTTGGAGATGAAAATTTTAAAGAAGAATTTATGAAATGGCTAAATTCTAAAACGGAAGAAGAGATATTGCAAAAACTCAAAGAATTGGAAGATAAAATCAATTAAGCAAATATAGTAATATAAATGATTAAGCCGTTTGACAAATATATAAATGAAATTAAAATCAAAGAAGGAGGACAAATAAAATGTGTAATTGTTGTAAAGAAATTAATTTTTGGAAGGAAAATAGTTTAAATAAACAAGGATTTAAAGAAAAGATATTTGCGAAGATTAGTGTATATACTTGGAAAAAACAACAAAGAGCAATAAAAGGCAAACAAATTTCAACAATAACATCAAAAGCGTTTAATTTAAACTATTGTCCAATGTGTGGCAGAAAATTAGAGGAGGACTAACATATGACAAAAGAACAAGAAGAATCACTAAAAAAACTTAGAAGACAAATAATAGCAGAAAAATATACAAAAAATATTGGGATACCTGTTTACATATCAGATTTAAAAAATGTTCTATCTATGCTAAAAGAAAAAGACAAACAAATAGATTTAATGGCAGAAATAATAAATAATAACGATATAGACGAAGATATTTGCAAACAAATGGGACAAAAAGAAAATTGCAATGAATTTGAAGATAAAGAAAAATGCAAAGAGTGCATAAAACAATATTTTGAAAATAAAGCAAAAGAATTATTAAATAAATAAAAGAGCATACTACATCTAAAGAGAATCTAAAGAGGTGTAGTATGCAAGATAAAGAGATAATTCAAAAATGGAAAGCAGGATTAAGCAAGAATCAATTAGCAACAATGTATAAAAGACAATATAATCAAGAAATAAAAGTAATAAGAGCAAGTGTAAGACACAGACATGATGGAAGATATATAAGCAATTATGAAGCATTAGCTTATGTTGAAAGAGTAATATATAAATATTTGAAAGAGAGGTAAAAATATATGAAATCTGAAAAAGGTATAATAGAAATATTTGTAATTGGAATTGTTGTAATTTTATTCATAATACTATGTAGTGTAATTTGGATTACAATAAAAGAAGAAAAAGATTATGGAATAAAAGAAGGACAAGTTATTGATAAAAAATATCATTCAGCATACACAACAATGATGAGTTGTGGAAAATCACTAATACCACAATATCATCCAGAAAGTTATAGAATACAGATTCAAAAAGAAATCGACGGAAAAATAAAGTCAATATGGGTAACCGTTGACAGAGATACATATCATAAAATAAATTTAGGAGATTATTATAACGGAATGGAGTGATACAAATGACAATAAATCATATATACAACATAGTAGCAAGTACAATGGCAGAATTAGAGAATATAAACTTATTAGACATAACAAAAAGAAAACAAAATCAAGCACAATTAAATAGAGCATATAAGATTTTAGATGACTTAAAAGATGAATTAATAAGAGAAAATATAAAAAGGAGGCACACTAATGAATAAAGACTTTTTAGATAAAATAGAAAATACAAATAATGAACTGGAAAGGTTAAGACAAAGAATAAAAAAAATAGAAAATAAAGAATGCACAGTAATAAAAGATAGTGTACAAGGAAGTAGTACAAGCTATCCATACATAAAACATAATTGTGTAATAGAACGGTGTTGAAATACCAAAAAATGCAGGACTAAAAAGAAAATACAAAAAGATGATAAAAGACAAAACATATAAACTAGATAAAATGAGATTACAATTAGAGTATGAGCTAAATTATGTACAAAATGCAGAGTTAAGAGATATAATAAGATACAGATATAATGATAATAAAACGTGGTTACAGATAATGTTTTTAATGAATTATAACAATGAAGATACAGCAAGAAAAAAATTAATAAGATTTTTAGAAAAAAAATAGAAATGTCCGTTTTGTCCGCTTAAAAGATGATAAAATATTATTAATGAAAAGTGTAATCGTTCAGAAATGAACAAGCCCAAGATTACAAAAGTATTAGCTACAAATAGTTTGTGTGTATAAGAGTAGATGTTTTAAATGTCTATTCTTTTTATTATGTTAGGAAAGGAAAATAGAAAATGGAGTTAAAAGATACAGTAGAATTAATGAATAGCAAAGATTACAAAGAGAGATTTAAAGCAGAATACTTACAAGCAAAAATAAGATACGACAAACTGGATGCAATGACTGTAAAATATGAAGCAGGAACATTGAATTTTACACCTAGTTGTCCATTAGAATTACTAAAAGAACAAAAGAAATATATGGGTAACTATATAAGAACTCTTAAAATAAGAGCAGAAATTGAGAAAATAGATTTAAATTAGTTATTACCAGTATGCTAGGTAACTGATAATTATG
>OBKW01000227.1_pt1 | contig 12498 bp, 11 predicted proteins | sample 1519791 | NCBI WGS metagenome assembly OBKW01 (sample SAMN02044682, study PRJEB22538) | human gut metagenome
AGGGACTCCAAGGAATAGTGAATGAGGAGTTCGGTCGTTACCTAACACAAGATGAAGCCTTTATATTCATAGGCAAGACTCGCAAGACAGTAAAGGTCTTGCATCGTGAGAGCGACGGTCTGACTCTTTATGTAAGAAAGTTGAGCGAGGGGCGTTTCCAAATACCTCGTTTAAATGATGACAATCGTACTATAACATTGACCCCAGATGAATTCACTCTCCTGATTTTGGGTGAGAAATGGTATAGCGAAACACCATTGGAAAGTTAGTTTTATTATTAGTTTTTATTAGTGTAAGTAGCTGATATTTAGGTGTAAATATCAATCGGAATGTTCGTTTTTCTCAATAATTTTTTGTACCTTTGTATGGTAAATAATAAGATAAACGATATGTTTGAACAGCAACAAAAAACGGGAAAAGGTGCTTCTTTGGCAGAGAAATATGCCAATGCCGTAGGGCAGTTGTCCGAAGCCAATGATCGGGCAGCGCACGCAGAGCATGACCTGCAGGTGGAGCGCATCACTCGTCAAGACTTGATTGACGAGGAGGTGGCTCGCCGTGTTGCTGAAGCAGAGGAACGTATCAGACTAAAGGTGGAAGCCGAATTTGTGGAGCAAAAGAAAGCTTTGGAAAATCAAAAGCAGGAACTTGAAGCCCGTGAGAAAGAGATTACAAAAAAGGCGGACACCATAGTCCAGAATATAGAGGTTAGTGTGAACAAGCGACTTGCAGAACTTCGCTCAAGAGCTGAGAATACTGCGTTGACTCGGTTGGCAGACATGTTTGAGACATTCCTCCAAGCTTTTATAGCTGTAGTGGACAATGACTCTTCAAAAGGCCAGGAATTGCTTGCCAAATATCGACAGAAGGCAGAGGAAACGCAAACGCTTCTAAAGGAAGAAATAAAGGAAAAGCTCGATAAGGCGGAAGCAAAGAACAAGGCCAAGACAGACCATGTGGTTTCGCTTGTGAGAATGCTATTTACCCAAAAAAGTGAGCGTATTGTTTTTACCCCAGAACAACGTGAGGGTTTGTATGAGCGAGCGATGCAATCTTTGAATCTCACTGAAGAAAGTAAGAAAGAGTTTGAGAGATGCCGTGATTATTGCCGTGACTACAGACAAAAGCAGGAAACCCTTAAACTTTTGAAGAACGAAGGCAAGAAGAGTGGTCATGGCAGAAACAAACTGCCAGACAGTTTGCCTCGCTTGGCAGAACATGTAATCTGGCCGGATTGCTATAAAGGTCATGAGGATGAATATGACATCATAGGTAAGGATATACAGGAGTTTGTGTTGCCATCTCTTTCACCGTATGTCGTTCAGCCAGTCGTTCGTCCAATTGTGAGAAGAAAGGATAATCCTACTGGCCCTACGGAACAGGCTGATTGTTATGAAGGCCTCTTTTGGAAGAGCTATGCCACTCCTGAGCTCGTTGCTAAGATAGAAACTGGAAAGTATGTGCTCCATTTGCCGTTCAATCGTCAGATAAAGAAGATGAAGCAGTATGGTCTTCCAATGGCTCCCGCCACGTTGGACGATTGGCATCAGGCAACTTGCGATATGATTGAGCCTTTGTATGAATTGCAAAAGGAAAGGGTCTTTTCAAGTCCGTTGTTAGCCGGAGACGGAAGTCCGTTTCCAATTATCAACTGCGAGAAACATAAGACAGTGGGGCATTATATGATTCAATACCGATCGGTGACAACGGGAATCCCAATCTTTCTTGTCAACACCAAGAACAAGTGTGGTAGAGGCAAGGCTGATATCATGGACAACTTGAAGGATTGGACAGGCAATGTCTTTATGTGTGATGCCTACGCAGGGTACGATTGGATGAAAAAGGTTGACAGCCTTGTCCTATGTAGATGCGTGGCTCATGGTCGTCGAATGTCAGAGCGAGCTTTGAAGGAAAATCCTCCGTTGGCTCAGATATCACTGCTTTTCTACCAGGAATCTTATCTTGTTGAGGAGATGATAAAGGAAAAAGGCCTTACTGGCGTAGAAAAGGCAAAGTTCAGAAGGGAACATGCTGGTCCTATATGGGAAAGCTTCAAGCTATGGGCGGCGAGTGCGATTCTGGATGTGCCAAAGGATAGTCTTATCTTTAAGGCGTTGAATTATCTGATTCGCAACTATGACGAGCTTACTCATTACCTGGACATCCCAGAGATGCCGATAGATAATACGGATACAGAGCGATTGATTCGCGACATGGTGATGGGCAAAAAGTCTTATTTGTTCTGTCGCGACTTGGATGCTTGCAAGCGAGCAGCGATGATGTACTCATTGTTTGGAGCTTGTAAGGTGCTGAATAAAAATCCTGAGCGTTGGCTCTGTCATGTGTTGAAAAACATAAAGACAACGCCAAAGAATATGCTTTATACTCTTCTTCCTGAATTTTGGGAAGATGATGAACAATAAAAATGAATTTAGAATTTAGTCAAATTAAGGTATAACCTCCACTGGCATTAGCTGGTGGAGGGCTAAAACTCATATGCGTATCGGAAATATGAGGGGTACCGAATACTTACCTTGAAGTCTTTTTATTACTATATGCGGAACTTAATGCGCCGACCTACTGACAGATTGAATCATAATAAAATAGATTCCACCTGCAATTTGGCTTCGGGGTCTTCTTTCAAGTATTGCAAAATAGGGAAGTACAATTATATAGCTCGTCGCAATTCGCTATATAATGTGGAGGTAGGCAACTATTGTTGTTTTGGACCAGATGTTCATATTGGAGGTATGCAACATTCTTATTGGTGGTATAGTATGTCTCCATTACTCAGTGATGAGTGCAAGTCTCCTGAACGTACAGTTATTGGTAATGACGTGTGGATTGGGGCGCAAGCAATTATTAAGCAGGGGGTTAGAATTGGTAATGGAGCCGTTATTGGTGCTAATTCTTTTGTTAACAAGGATGTGGAGGCATATTCTATTGTTGTTGGATCACCAGCTAAACATATTAAATATAGGTTTGGAGAAAACGTAAAAGATGAAATAGCGAAAAGTAAATATTGGGAAAAGAATCCACAAGAAGCAAAGCAAGTATTGAATACGCTTAAATCATTACGTAAACCGTAAAATAATACTTGTCTTTATAGTTGTTGTTACCACAATTTTGATATTCGCACTAGTTGAATTGTTGAAAAGAAGTATGGTGAAAGTTATCTGTTGTGTAAATAATAGAAATAAGAAATGAAAATTGTTAATATAATGGGAGGCCTGGGTAATCAGATGTTTGAGTATGCCTTTGCCTTGTCTCTTCAGGAAAGGTTTCCTAAAGAGGAGGTACTGATAGACACCTCGCACTATGGTCATATATTCTTCAAACGCTATAAGGGGGCTAACTTACATAATGGTTTTGAAGTACACGAGGTATTCCCAAATGCAAAGTTGAAAATAGCGAAACCTTGGCAACTGATGAGGGTTACTTGGTATATGCCGAATTATGTACTGAGTCGCATTGTGAGACGCTTGTTGCCTGTAAGGAAAAATGAGATAATTCAGACAGAAAATGATTTCTTTGTTCATCATGAGGAGTACTATCAAGTAAAGGGAGATGCCTATTATGAAGGTATTTGGGAATCTGTAAAGAATTATATCTCAATTCGTAATAAACTACAGAATGTGTATGCTCATGGAACTCCAAACGAGATAAACGCTAAGTATATTGAGAAAATGGAGGCAGAGAATAGTGTTGGTATTCATATCCGAAGAGGTGATTATCTAATGTGTCCTGAATTTATGGGTATTAGTGATTTGGATTATTACGAACGGGCCATAAAAGAGATACAGAAGGATGGTCTGAGACATACATATTATATTTTCTCGAATGATACTCAATGGTGTGCCAAAAACATAAAACCTCTATGTAAAGATGGCAATGTGGTGTTGGTAACAAATAATACGGGAAAGAATTCTGTGTGGGATATGTTTTTGATGACTCATTGTAAGGACTTGATAATTGCTAACAGTTCATTTTCTTGGTGGGGAGCTTTCCTCAATAATCGACGAGGTAAAGTTGTTGCTCCGAAGAAATGGGTTAACCGTGATACAGAGTTTGATATTTGGTTGGATGAATGGATAAGACTGTAAGTTAAACTGTAATTTAAGAGAGAATATGAGTAAATTTTTTATCGGGGGGGTATTTTAGCAAACTTCTATCATTGGACACATCCCAATGTATCGGAAGACAAAATACCATATTGGTATAAGCGTTCTCTTATTGGTGAATTATGGCATCTTATTCGAAAGGGTATATGTCAAAATATAGCTCCCAACTGTGTGTTGACACCAGTACGTATAGGATTGTATCGAATGTGTGGTTTCAAGATTGGCAAGGGATGCTTTATAGGTATGAAATGCTATTTTGACGATTTGTGTGTTGACAAAATTGTTATTGGCAATAATGTTACTATCTCTTATGGAGTGTATTTTGCTTGTCATGGACGCAAACAAGAACATAACATGATAGTAATAAAAGATGGTGCGTACATAGGTATGCGTACATCCATAACAGCACGTCATGACATTGAAATAGGCGAGCGAACTATAATTGGTGCAATGGCATTGGTTAATAAATCAGTTCCTGCAGGAACTACCGCAGTGGGAGTTCCTTGCAGGGTGATAAATGATAAGATATAAGCATGGAATTTATAAATATACGTTTTGGGGAAAACAAATGAATGGTATATCCGTCCGCACAAGTGGTCGCAGAAAGCGATATGGTGCGATACCATCGGGCGGAACAAGATAAGTTATAAATAACGTGAGGTTGATTTCATATTTAATAGGCAATATAATAGGATTGATATCCTTGATTGTGCTGCTCTTTTGCTTTGCGCTTTCGTGTTTTATGGCGCAGACAGCATACGTTAAGGTGAAAGAATTGTTGTGTGAGCAGTTACGACATGTACGAATTCGGCATAAATGGATAAAACGGTGTATGTACCGTGATGGAATGTGTATATTGCTATTTGCAAATAAATTGCTTGATAGCATGTTCTTGTCAGCAAAGAGTGTTGCGGAGCATTCTGTGAGGTTTGTTCTTTCTTATACCATACCTATGATTTTGGCTTTTACCGTAGTATACTATAAAGATTCCGTAAAGGAAGATACCGAAATGGAAAAGGAGCTTATAGATAAGCAAAACCTTATAGAAAAGCAGAAACGTGAACTAAAACAGTTGTATGACTCTATATCGGTGCTTAAAGTACGACTGAAGGAATACTTGAATAAAAAGTAAACCAATGACCTTTGATGTTATAAACTACACATATAGTGGGCTCATTTCCATCTTTTCTATGATAATGGGTATGGCATATCCTTTGGTGCATACAGCCATAACGGAAATAGATGCTAAATATGGTGGCAACAGAATGTCTGAAAAAGTGTTATCAGACTCTATATACATTCGCTTTCGAGCGATTCTCGCAATATCAATAGTTGCGTCGATTCTAACGCCTTTTGTCCTTTATTATCTGAAAGGTCTTTCTGACTGGAAGTTTTATTGGGTACTATTACAAACGATAGTTGTTCTATTACTTGTACTTGCGTCCATACAGTTGTATGACTTGATAATTAGGTATAAGTTGCCCAAGAGGTTTTTTGAGTATTACACTAAGAACAAAGGTGGCAGAAAAGATATTATAGCTTTTGCTGAAATTGCCCGCTATGCGGCAAGACATAATGATTCGGAATTGTATCTGCAATGCACCGCTGAAGTTGGAAGCAAAATGTCTAATGAAATAAACAATGGCAGGACACACTCTACACTTACGCCTTTCTATTCCAACAAAAATGAGTCTATATTAACGAATGAGACAAAGGAAGCCTTGGCAATTTATACTTCGATAATATGTGATTCGAATATAAAAGATGGATGGTATCGAGGGGATTGTAGTTTACTGAATTTATATTTTTTTACCACACGCTCCTTACTAGGTGGAGATAGACTGATTATATGGAAGACAGTACAGGAAGCAGCTCGTAACGGTAATGATGAATTCGTAAAGCAGTATTGGGTGTATGCTGTTCAGTACTATTCTTTGTTTGATCTGTCAAGAAATATATTCGGAGCAGATGTTGAGCGGAGAAGGGAATTAGTGCATGAGAAAGAGGTCTTTCATAAGTTTCATACTGCATTATTAGGTATGTTGTTGTATTTAGATAGAAAGAAGTGTCTTACCGAGTTACTTTATTATTCGCATTCTTTCCCATATTCCTATCCGCTATGTTGCAATAGTCTGCAAACAATATTTGATGAATGGAAGATATTCTTTCAAGGGGGAAACTCAATTAAACTTCTGACCCAGTTGCAGGATTTCCCTTTGGTAGGGAATGAACATGGGGTTGATAGTGAATGGTTCCTTTTACATGTTGTGGAACGTATACTTGCAATTCAAATAATAAGACTGAAAGGTATTGACTATAATGTAGCGTATTGTGAACCATTAGCTGACATCTTAGACGGAAAAGACATTGAAGAAAAGCGTCAGAATATTTCGCTCCTTGAACGAATTAAAGTATGCATAACAGAAATCTTTGATGAAAGATTAGAATCTATTTTAGGTTATCATGTTTATTTTGACAAGAAAGGTGCTCTTCAATTGATTGATAAACAAATTCAACGAATTGCAAGCGAAATAAGAGAAAAAGATGAAAACCCTTCTATTGACTCTGAAAAATTAGATGCATTAGTAAAACAACTTCATAAAGCATGGAATGACGCAAAACTCAATTTGGGGACATCCAAGAACATTATTTCTGATAAAACAGAATGTTATGAGCGAGTGATACCATTTGACATTCCCAAAGAAATGGTTTGCACTGGCTATAGGTATACGGATATGCCAGGATTTGTAACTTCATTAATTAGTGCTTTAGTTATAGAAGTCAAAAGGGTAAAAGCGTATGCGTTTAAGAAAGTTAGTCCGGTTGTGAACTATCGCATAGAATACCAAAACATAGGCTTGGCTTTACAAAGACTAAGACTTTCTTCAGGTTATGTAATTCTATACAATTCAATTGATTTCGACTTGTATTATACGCATTATAAGCAATATAAAGGATATATGGTGAATACCGATGGTAAGGGCTTCATAGAGGAGGCGTTGCTGAAGGAGCAACTCTGTCCTGCAGTAAATTCATATATGATTATATTGAAGCGTGACGATTTGCCTTATCTTACAATTGATAGTACTAAGGAAGGTGACAACTGTGATAGATATTTAGAAATCGACATTGATACTAATTGTACAGACAAAGAATCTCTGTCTCGAAGATATATAAAGACCATAGTAGAGTTGCATTATCCTAAAGAGTTGCGCTATATCAGAATAGATATTCCAAATGTTCTCGGAGATATGGATATAAATAAGATCGGGTCAATTGATTATTTATTGAGCTAAAGCAAATAGTATTCCGATTAAACGAGAACAAAGAAATAAATTCAAAATAGAGCACTTGTAATTAAAAAATAGTATATGGCATTACATTATAGTACGTATTTCAAAATTGATCATAAAGATTTTGAGCGCTTAGGAGTATATGATGGATACCTTGATAAGGATTCATTACTTCATGTCGATCCTTTGAATTTGAAAAATTGTAAAGAGCCCGAGCTTAAAGAAGCGTACGCGAAATATATACAGTTTTTCAAGTCCTTTGTTCCATTAGTTAATTATGCACAAAGCGAAGATACAAAAGACAGATTCTTTAAAAAGATTGTTGAACGTTATACGATGAAAGAGATTCCAAACACAGGTTTGGGTTTCTCCAAAATGAACACGCAGGGTAAAGGGATAAGTGGGGCATTGGCCGTTCAGCTTGCGAGTAGCACATGTGCTATTATTAAAGCAGGTATGAAGGATCCCGAGATATTTGGCTTGATGCATCTTTTCGAAGACAATATTGGTGCAGACCGTATTAGCGACATGACTTTATCCATTCTTCAGAAAGATTTTTTATGTTATACGGAAAGGATTGCCAAAGAATTGCAACTTCCGACCCAGGCTTTCAAATACGATTATGATACAGTGTTCTATGTGCCTTATTATAATAAAAAGCCAATACACTTCGTTCCTATGAGTATTTTGTCCGAACTCCCGATGGCAGTGGATTATGAAGATATAGATCGTGTTGTAAACTATAACCTTCAACTAAAACAGAAGATAGCTGCTATAATTGGACTGCTGTGGTGTGAATGTAAGGATTACAAGAAAAAAGACTGGAGGGATTTGATACTTGGCAACAAAAAATGTTATGATACTGTTGTGGAGTATTATAGGAATCTTTCAGGTGTTCCATATGATTTTTACACAGATAGGCTACTTCAGTATTTTGATGTTAGAATCGAAGAAATAATCAAACAACATCTGATTAAGATTCCTGAGATAGAGAATCAATCACCGAAAGAAGAAGTTTATTCTATGGCTTTGGCTATATGCGAGCAGTTTAAACATCTTGTTGAACACAATAGACTTTCTGAGATTTTTTTTAGAAAAAAAAGAATGCCTGACGAAACAGACTGGCAACTATTACTCTATACGATAGCTGATACATATAAGGTTGCTCAGAAATTAGATGTATCAATCACAAGAGAGGATAATCCTGGAGTTGGTCAAATAGATTTTCATTTCACAAGGGGGAGCCAAGCAAATACAGTGATAGAAATCAAACGGTCAAGTAATGTGAATTTACTACATGGGTATCGAAGCCAACTGGCGGCATATATGAAAGCAGAAAGAGCTGATTCTGGCATTTTTATCGTTATTTTGGATAAAGACAATCTGGAACAGGTTATGAATCAGTTGGCTGAAATTCAGAAAGATATGAAGGGAAATGACGAATATATTCCTAAGATTATCTATATAAATGGACTTCGACAACCGTCGGCAAGCGTGAGTAGTTATAAAGATCTTACAATATAAAATAAATTATGCAAGACTACGGACTGGTATCTATCATCACTCCCTCTTGGGCGTGTGCTGGTTTCATATCTGAAACAATCAAAAGTGTTCAAGCGCAGACCTATCAGAACTGGGAACTTCTGATTCAAGATGACTGTTCGAAAGATAACACATTGGAGGTTGTTCGACCTTATATGGAAGCGGACAAGCGCATCAAGTATGAATGCAATCCAAAGAACTCTGGAGCTGCTATAACCCGAAACAATGCTTTGCGTAGGGCAAAGGGCAAGTGGATCGCTTTTCTTGACTCGGATGACTTGTGGCATCGGCAGAAATTGGAGATGCAGTTGGCGTTTATGGTGGAGAAGAAGTGTCATTTCTCGTATACGGGATATGAAGAGATGAACGAAGAATCAAATGCCACGGGAATAAGTATTTCTGGCCCTAAGCATATAACTAAGTTGGGCATGTATAGCTTTTGTTGGCCTGGGTGTTTGACGGTGATGTATGACAGGGAACATGTCGGATTGCTGCAGATTGCTGACATCAAGAAGAATAACGACTATGCAATGTGGCTAAAGGTGATACAAAAAGCTGACTGCTATTTGTTGGACAAGTGTCTGGCAAAATACAGACGTGGAAGACAGGGGAGTGTATCTACCCATGGTTATGCTACTATGATACGTTGGCATTATAAGCTATGGCGTGAAGCGATGGGAATGAGCATGATCTCAAGTTTGTTTTGGACGGGAATGAACTTGGTGTGTGGTGTGTTTAAGAAACTGCACTATGTGAAGAGTGACGTTGTGGCCGAGCATGAAAAATCTTGAAGCGGTTCTTTTTGATCTTATCTCTTTCGAATTAGGCGAAAGAGTTGCTCGCCATGTTCCTTGGTCTGTTGATTGGGAATGTCTGTGGAAAATGGCGATTAAACAGGGTGTGTCGTCTATTTGTTTGGATGGATTGCACAGACTTGAAGAGCGGAATGACGGTCTGAACGCGATTCCTAAGCCTTTGAAAATGCTTTGGATAGCGTCTGTGATGAAACAGGAACGGGCGTATCATGGGCAATGGGAGGCTGCAAAGGCTTTGGCGGATCTATATGGCAAGCACGGGGTTGATACTTATGTGCTGAAAGGGTTTTCGCTGAGCAGGCTTTATCCTATGCCCGAGCATCGTCCTTGCACGGATATGGATTGCTATCTGAAGGGCGAGTATGAAGAGGGAAATAGGATCGCAAGGGAGAATGGGCTGACAGTGGATTGTAGCTATTATAAACATTCCAAGATATTGCTTAGGGGATTGACGGTGGAGAATCATCAGTTTCTGTTGCCCATCAAGGGGAGTGGCAAGGCTAAGAGATTTGAACGTGAGTTGCGGTCATGGATTGACAATGGACGGAATGAGTATATTGGTGACTCGCAGCTGAAAGCTACTTCTCCTTTCTTTGACGTAGTCTATGTGTTGGCTCATGCGCAGGAACATTTCTTGAACGAGGGTATCATTCTTCGCCATATCTGTGATTGGGCAATGGTGCTGAAGGCGCATGGGGACACAGTGGATTGGAACGAATGGAAGCGTGTGTGCGAGGTATATGGCATGCTGGCGTTTGGTTATGCCATGAGTCGGTTGGCCTGTAGAATATGTGGCGTAAGTGTTCCTTTTGATTGTCCTAAGGATGATGATGCTGACAGGCGTTTGCTCGATGATACGCTATATAGAAAAAATGAAGGTAACGGCAACCGATCGGATATGCAAGTGAGGTTTGACTTGGTGAAGAATATGTTGCGCAATAATTGGAAATACCGTTTGTTCTCGGACACTAATCCGCTTATGTTTTGTGGAAGACGTGTGTGGGGGTATTTATTTGATAAAGACGTGGATTAACATGATGATTTTTAAAAGACTCTTTGATATTATAGCATCCTTCTGTGGGTTGCTTTTGATTTGGTGGATATTCCCCATTATCGCTTTCTTGATTCATAAGAAGATGCCGGGTGGCCCCGCATTCTTCTGCCAAAAGCGTGTGGGCAAGGATGGTAAGTTCTTCACTTGCCATAAGTTTCGCTCCATGACGGTAAAGCATAACGGTTCTACAGTCTCTGTGGCTGGAGATAGCCGTATCACGCCTTTTGGTGCAAAACTCCGTCATTACAAGTTGGATGAGTTGCCTGGTTTGTGGGACGTGCTGATCGGGAACATGTCGTTTGTCGGTCCACGCCCTGACGTGCCAGGGTATGCAGACAAGTTGCAAGGTGATGACCGAGATGTGTTGAAGCTTCGGCCGGGCATCACGGGTCCTGCTACGCTGAAGTATCGGTTGGAGGATGAAATGATTTCGGAATATGTGGCAAAAAAACAGGCAGAGGGGGATCGGCGCTCAATGCAAGAGATCGCAACCGAATACAACGACAACGTGATCTATCCTGACAAAGTGCGCCTGAACTGCTACTACTATCGCCATTACTCGTTTTGGAAGGATATCGAAATGATATTTGCCACGGTACTGGGATTCAAAGTGAAGTTTGCTGGTGAGGAAGTGTAGGGCGCTTTGGTCCTCTTCGTGCTTTGGCCTCGTTGCAAGGGAGTAGCTGGTGAATAATTTGAGTTTGGTAGGTACATAGGGGGGGATCCGCAAGAAAGATGGGGATAAGTACTATCGGGCTATGCTTCCATGTTTCTATGTTGAGAAAACAAGTGAGGTGATGGGGTGCGCTTAGGTTCCCCTTCACCCTAAAAACGATAGTAATTCTTTTTTTTAAAACATATATGCGTAACTGCTTGAAAAATACCGGGAATGTTATATTGGTGATATATAGCTAATTGCTCCATGACCGAAAAAATTCTCCAACAGGAGTAAGTTTCTCGAAATTTATTTGTACCTTCGCCGTGTCATTCGGACTTTTTTACTATACTTGTTTTCGCAGCACTAAGGTAGGTGAAAAATCCGACATGGCAAAGTCTTTGGCAACTTATTGTTGCTCAGGTACTTATAAAATGCTAGCTTATAGTGCTGCGGAAATTAGGTAGTGAAGGAATATATGAGCTATATTTTTTTCTAAATTAAAACCTTATTATAGTATTTCTATGTATTTATCAGAATTAAGACTTTGGAATTTTAGAAAATATACAAATAAGGGTGGTGTTATTAATGAAACCAAGCCCCATCTGACAGTTCCTTTTACAAAAGGACTCAATGTGCTTATAGGAGAAAATGACTCTGGAAAGACTGCAATCATAGACGCAATAAAGTTGGTTACAAAGACTCATTCTATGGAATGGATACATCTTGTCGAAACCGATTTCTCAGTAGGATGTGACAACTTGCGAATAGACATAATTTATACAGAATTATCTGATTCTGAGGCGGCACCGTTTGCAGACAAAGTGCAAATTAATCCAGACACAGCCATTGTCTCGCTACATCTTGTATTGGAGGCATCGAAAAATGCGGGCAAGATTCAGCCTTATGAAGTAAAGGCATATGATGGCACATTGAAGCCAATAAATGCGAATGAGAAAGAATGAGTCCACTTTAAAAAGTAAGGCCTGTTTAAAATGTTTATATTTCACGAAAATAA